>JACCEA010973334.1_pt1 | contig 10478 bp, 10 predicted proteins | sample 7449851 | NCBI WGS metagenome assembly JACCEA01 (sample SAMN15323453, study PRJNA562643) | freshwater metagenome | isolation source: river surface water | place: USA:Blue River Watershed | collected 2017-08-18 | reverse complement strand
CCTCACAGGCTCTAAATTATTGAGAGATACCACAGCATCACCATCCATCACCAAACATGAATTTCGTGCGATTTGGAACCAGTCGGCCATTATTTCGCGTGAATTGGATATCCCTTTGACACCAGACAGGACACCCTTGGCCAACTGATTGTAAATTGCAAATTTAGTATCATGTTTATCTGTTATCGGAAGATCGAATACCAACCAAAATTTTTTCTTGAACCTGCTGTGATATGGAGAGGTGATGGTTTCAAATAGCATTACCTATTTATACAAAATAACCTAAATACTAAATGCGATTCCATGAAGTTATAATTGAGAAAAAACGAGAAGAAATAGGGAATTGGAATCCCTTACAAATAAGCCCTGCCCTATTGACACAAAATGAATATTGGGAGTTAGCAAACCCATCAGGAAAAATACATCGTGATTCAGCGTATGATGACGAAATCGAATCTCTCAATCTTTACCACAAGCTTGCTGATACCAAATATCATCTTATAAATCAAGTCAAGATACACGGAATTACTTTCCGAATAATGGTTGCCAAGGAAAAGAGATCTTATCCTGTTAGAAATCCTGATCCAGATGCCAATGGTGGATACGAACCATGGGTAAAAGTTGACGGTAAGATTATATATTATACTGATGAGCAGATTGTTGAATTGGGACTACAACCATATGAGTATATCGTATCGGTATTTGATGGAGACACACGGGTAGCCGCCGCACAGGATGAATGGGGGTGTATGCTAATTCGAGTGGCTCGTGAATATCGCCGATTTGGGCTTGGGACAATAGTTGGAAAACTTGCTAGAACTTTGGAACCTAGTAAAAATAGCGGTGGGTTTACACCATCTGGTAGCCGAAACTTTCGTAGGGTTCACGCTGAATTTGTAAGGGATGCATTGAAATCTGGGTTGTATAGGTCAATGATCACATCTGGTCAAATTACCAAAGACCGCGTTAAAGAAATAATTGCCTCGGTGGGCACGGGAACTCCAAAACAACATCTTAATTTAGGGCATACCGATCCGTTAAACTGGCTACTCTATGCCAATCTCCACGGAACCTTCATCCTATATGACCGCAACATATATAAGGCTATAGAAGCCAACGTTGACGATATACATATCGAACGCATGATCAAGGGTTATGTGTATGCCATGGTTAACCCGAGTGCTGGTAACACCAAAATAAAGCAATTTGGCGGCGATGATACCAAGATAAAAGCTATGATGCTGGCTTTAGCGTATACGCATGCTAAAATGCATGACTCGCCATTGTGGGTGGAGCCAGAAGAATATAATTTGCCTGGGTTTAAATACGGAGATGAGGACAAAACCGTTGGGTATTCGTCTCGTGAAATCTTGGATGGGAAAATGATTGATTATAGAGCCATGGTTGATGCCGAAGCTAGATATCGAAAATCATTCGACCAATATGGAGAAATTGGATATCGTATTCAAGAATTAGCAGATTCTAAGTTTCAATCCTAAATTTTCTCATCCGGTTTGGTTCCGCGCAAACCTTTGAAAACAGCAAATCTCAACGAATGCGTTTTTCCGTCTTTGGCTATGGTTACAGCATCAGCCTCAACTTCAACCAAATGATCTCTAATAAGTTCTGGTTTCGCCCACCATAAATTTCGTTGAGCATCGGTCAATCCTGAACCACAAAATGTTTGAATGGTGTATTCTTTGCCGTATATTTCATCGATACCACACAAAAGCATGGAACCCAATGTTCCAACATACTTGGTTTCGGGCTTACCTTCTATAAGGTCTATCACCTTTAGTGTAACAGAAATTTTTGGTTTTTTCTTTAACCAATTGGTTCCTTTTCCCGCAACATATGGGGCATCAGGATCTTTAATCATAATGCCCTCGAAACCTGCCTCTACCGACTCTAAGAAAAAATTTTCCATTTCTTTTTTCCCAGCTTCTGTATCTAAGTTAACTTCCATTTTTGGAATAGCGTAGACGAAGTCACCACAATGCTTCCTGAATAAACCATCTGTCTGAAAACTGGTAAGAATAAAATGTCTATCTGCTTGGGATATTTCACATTTTCCTGTTAGGAAATCGTCTAATGGTATAACATCGAATACGCCCAATTTCATATCATCCGTGGCAGCGTCTTTTTTCGAAAACTGGCTCATCAAATTTTGGAATGTATCTGATAATATTTCACCATCAAATACCAAACTTTTTGATATATCCGGAATTATGTTTTGCAACATATTTTGTATTTTCGGGAAGTTGTTTTGTTCTAACCCATTTCTTGTAAACATGGATACCATGTTTTTTTCTTTGTCTAGAACCGCCAACATTCTCGCGCCATCCAACTTTATGTCCAGAAGCTTTTTGCCTTTGAGTTTTTTTGGATGCCCCTCCACGTCTTTAGCCAACTGGCACTCAAAAGACGGTATCAAATAGCTTAGCGCAGTTCCACCAATATCATTAAGAACATTGTTGACCGTTGTGCTGGTTATGCCAGATTTCATATCCTTGCCAAGAACAAGTCTATAGAAATTATTCCAGTCATCAACCGAGGACTCAGAAGCGAAATTAGCTATTTCTTTTTTGGCAGCATTACCAGTCAGTTTGCGAGATTTTAGTAAATTGGCTAAATCAATAAAATCAGAAAATGATTTGTTACAGTATCCGTCATCGGTCTGGTCAATCAATGGTATTTTTTTTACACCAAATGTAACCAACGGATTGTATGCTAAATTCAATCCAACGAACAAATCAAAACAAGAATTTTCAAAGGCCTCTTTTAGTATTTTCTTTTTCTCGTTGGACGAAGAAACTGACCCAATTTCAACAATATAATCAGACGGTTTTTTTTGCATCTCTTGCCTTCTTCATGCGTTCACCTGCCGCCGCTCTTTGTTCATCAGTCATTTCGCGCTTTTGTCTGAACGGGTTCTTGCCCAATCTATACGGGTGCAGAGCACATTTGGTAACTGGGCATTCTCTGATCTCGGCTATTTGATCGCAACAACAATCCATGCATTTTGCTTTAATTGCTTTAAGAACGCTCATGCTGCTGCCCTCGCGGCTAGCTTTTGTCTTTCCCACTTGGCCAGTTTATCTACCACCAATGTGGAAACGGCGTATTGAATTTCTTCTTTGTTTTTACCATCAACACCGTTAAACACTAAGTCACTGGTCAGTTGTATTACCTGTGACATTGCCCCATGAAAAGACATGTGATTACCATAAGTGATGTGCCGCTCAGCATCCGTAATATGTCTGGCCATCTCCATTATTCTTTTCTCGAATTCACCAACATCCGTAAGTTTTATGTTGGAGCTATATTTCATATAATTTGGAATTAGTGCCGTATCGGATACCGATGAATGATTGTAAGGAGTCAAGGCCAAATCAACAGCAAGAATAAGACAATCAACGGCTTCTTCTCTAAAATCGGCCCAAGAAAGATTTCTTCGGTTTGAACCCGTTACTGAAAGGTATGCTTGGCTTAGCTCGCCCAATTCTTCTAGATACTTGATGAATCGCCGCCCAATATTATCTATATTTCTAGCAAGATTGGCCTCGTTTATCTGATTGTATATTTTTTGAAACATAAGTTTTCCTTTTTCTAGAAAACATAATGACCGATTTGTTACATTTATTCAATATTTTTCTTTGATATAATGTAGCCATTATCAGTCAACATTTTTACAAATGCGTTCACCTTTCCAGTATTCGGTTTTTGGTATTTTTCGGGCAATTCTGAAAATTGGCGTATCAAAGGATGCCTCTTATTTTTAGCATCCACGGTAGAACCATATTGCCAACCAACCGATTGCTTACCTTTCAACCAAAGGTCGTGCTCATACTTTGCCCACGTTTTTGCGATATCAGTTATCAAGTCTTCTTCTAAGGAAGCCGATACTTCTTCTTGTTTCGGCGGCGAATTGCTAGTTGTGAGTTCGAAATTGTCATCTAGAATTGATGACAGACTCTGAAACAAAACTTTCATTTCAGTTTCGGTAGCTGGGCGAACACACGGTATGGTGAAAGTATCACCATTCTTCTTCATCTTGGCAACCTTTTCCCCCACATTGTAACAAGACACGATTCCGGTACCGAGAACGTCAACAACCGTTTGATAAATTAATTTTGGTTTAGCTTTAGAGGTTTTTATTGATACAAAATGCATTATCCTGATGGCTCCTCATCTTTGGGCTTTTTTCTATTGCTTGGCAATGCCGCAACGCCCAATATAGCGGCGAAGCTAAGATGAAACATCTCATTGGTTACTGGTTGCCACGAACGGTCTGATTTAAATATCTGCATAGCCTCAATTTGCGAAACAGAATCCGGCAAGGTTTTTGCCACGCTTACTATTTCAGAAACAGTTAGCTTGTTGTAATTATATTCTCTATACAGCGGCATCACCACAAGATCAACAATGCATATAAAAAAATACACAAATGCGCCTACCGAGCGCCAAGTAAAATCCATGTTCATAATATTCACCTTTACACACCAATTGCCGAATTGCTTTGTGCAATTGCGGAATAGGTCACCCCTCCCATCTGTAATACTGTTTCGGCTGCAGCAAATGCGACAGGACCAACACGAATTTCTCCGTTAGCTTTAATCACAAACGTCGAAATAACACCAGTGGCTGCGCCAGCACTCATGTAATGAGTGTCCGTATATGGTCTCGCCCATTCTGGCATGGTGCCTATGTGGGCATCAATATCTTTCACACCGGCAACTAATGAACCTCTGAATTCAATAACCCCAGCATTGTTTTTTCTCCACGCGAATACACTCCCCGCTGTCCATCCATTTTGGAGATTTAATGATGGGAAAAGATTCCAAACCCCATATGTGCCCAACCCATTATTTCCTATATAAAAAGGAGCATTATTGGTATCCGGAAGACTTGTTCGGTCACCACGCACTACGTTACGTTCTCCGAATCTAGTGAATTTAACATTATCGTTAATAATGTTCAAATCGGAACTAATAATTCCAGATTCGATATCGTTTGGGTTGGATAATGGCTTACAAACGTTAAAAACATTTTCGTCAATTATCGTATTATTCACACTCAAGGATGGTGTAGCTCCACTCAGCCAAATACTATTTGATATATATGGACCACCGTCGAAATGATTTCCTATTATTCTGTTGCCTCTCATACCATCTTGGTATATATTCAAAAAAGCAATAGACGAGGCTATGTTACAGTCACTTGTGCCGTTATAAGGCATTTTCGGGATTACGAAAGCACTTACATGCTTGAAGTTACATCCCTCAATATCAATCGCTTCTCCTTGCAGGTTTAATATAGCAATCCCGCCCATTGCAAAAGAACATCCCAAGATGCGAGTTTTATAAGCCCCTGACATCTTCCTAAGAGCTATCCCAACAAGACCATGGAAACCGCAATTTATAAATTGGTTACCATCGCCACTTTCATCATAAAAACCACGCGGTCCAAGATAACAATTTTCGAAAATATTTTTATGAGGACCAGACCCATATGCTCTGATTGCATATCCAGCGGGATTTGGTCCACAGTAACCAACAATATTCGAAAATATATTATGCTTTGCGACTGCATTCAATCCAGTAGTGGTAATATTAATACCATGGCGTCCAGCGCCAGTGAAGAAATATCTAAGACCGCTGAAAACTTTTTGACTACTACCGTCAAACCCGTCATTCGGCATTGGTGAATAGTTAATACCATCGGTATTATCATCAGCCAGCGCGAAACGAAACTCGGTGCCGTTAAAAATATACGACAAATTGCGAGTGAAATTCAAAGTCGTTGTGATGAGACACGATATGGCAGGAAAAACTAATGTTGAACCCACAGGAGCGTTATTATGCGCCGCCTGTATTTTTGCAGCATCTCCCGCTGTTCCATCAAGACCATGGTGTAGCTGCACGTCATAATAAGATGCGCCCAATACCATAGTCGAAATTTGGGAAGGTATCGCATCTAATGCATTTTTTACTGTTCCGTAGCTGCTATGCCCTATTAAAGTCGAACCAGAGCTACTAGCCAAACTGTCTATATGATCCTGTAATCCAGTTATGTCAGCTAATGAGTGAGCATGAATCGAACTTGCTTTTCCCGCAATAGTGGTATTCATTGCGGTTAGGGTAGGTAATAAACTTATGATATCGTCTATGGTATGGTTGTGTGATGATTCCGCTTTTGATGATAACTCAGCAGCTAATCCATTAATATCAGAAATACCGTGATTATGAACTATAGATGCCTTGTTGGTTAGTGCAGATTGTAATCCCAAAACTTGAGATATTGGCAATTCTCCGGTGAAAATATTAGCAACACCCGAAGAACCTTCTCCACCAATATCAAACCACGAACCATTGTAAAACTCTATAGAACCAGATACTGGATTAAAACGAATTGCGCCCTTTGTTGCTTCTTCCCCGACAGATGCATCAGAGGGAACAACCAGACTTTTTCCTAGAATTATCAGTTCCCCACCGTTTTGGGAAACATCTATAATTTTTGTCATTAATCAACCTCATTAGCGTCTCATCTATTTAGACGCGAAACCAAAATGAGGTAATTTTTAAATTGTCCTAATAAAAATTTGGCGGATACTTAAAACCCGCCAAACTTAAATTATATATCAAGGTCTAAAATATCTTTAATGGTTTCACACGCATTAAGTTGAGTTTGTAATGTATACGCATCGGTATATATTTGATTTATAAATTGCGAACCGGTGAGAATAACCGTTGTCAATTGTTCCAGATTTAACTGTGCAACTGAATTATCTTTCAAAATCCAATTAGCTGAAAATGGAACTTCTTCTCGTTCAGCTAGTAATCCGGCTAAAGCAGCGTTTGATAACTTAGACTGACTTATTGGGTCTGCATCAAACACACCAACCCCATCGATATCAATACCTTCCAATATTGAATTATCTCTTGCTGTTTTTATTTCTTCTCTTTTTTGTTTTTTAAGAGGAGCAAGATTCAATGGATATTCGTCTACGGCATATACCAATTTCAAGGTTCCAGAGGGAACCTCAACAACTGTTTGATTACCGATTGCTTGTGATTCCAGCACTGCTCGTTGACAATGACCAAAACGTTCAATTTCTTTATTTTCGTCCAAAACTACATATTCTACGTATTCTAAATTGTTTATCATTTAATTCTCCTTGTTTTATTTATTTATAAGGGGCTTAATTATTATATTGTTTATTCATCGTCTTCTATCGCCCGATAACAATGCCCCATGCGTTTTCCTTCTGGAAAATAAAACAAGCCATCGACCAAAGGCATTGCTAGTTTAGCCCAAGCCTTTCCCGCTTTATGCCTCTTACCGATATGCGACGATATTGTATCATCTGGATTTGGTGGTCTCTTCATCAGACGCATCCAATAGGCAAACACGCCAAAAACAGTAAAAAACAATTGGTCGATAGCAATTAAAAGTACCCGAATACCTAACCAAAATTTCTTAATCATATTTGAATCTCCATTTCTAATATTTCCTCTAATGTTTCGCATTCATTAATCTCCTTTGTTGATGGTTACTAAATAATAACACTATTATTTTACAGTATATAGAACTGAATAATTATTCATCATCCTCTATTGACCTATAGCAATGCCCCATGCGCTTTCCTTCAGGGAAAAAGAATAGTCCGTCAACCAAGGGCATTGCTAGTTTAGCCCACGCTTTCCCTGCTCTATGTCTCTTACCGATATGAGACGAGATTGTATCGTCTGGATTAGGAGGGTTCTTCATACCGCCACACCAGTAAACTATTAATCCTAATATGGTGAAAAATAATTGGTCGATTGCAATTAATAATGAACGGACGCCTAGCCAGAATTTCTTAAGCATTTAGAACTTCTCCTATCGTTTGTGCTTGGTCTAATGCTATCTTTCTAGTAGTAGCATTGTTGTGAACTGAATTAATTAAGGAAGCCCCCGTCAAAATTACGTTGGCTAACTGTTGAAACGATAACGTAATGACTTCATTGTTTTTCAATGTCCAATCTACTTCGAATGGCATGTTCAATTGTGTAGCTAATAGACCTGCCAATGCAGCCCCAGATAGCTTAGCTTGACTTTTTGGGTCTGCATCAAAGACATGTTCCTCATTATTAAGGGTGACGGTAATACCATCTTCAATAGCTATATCTCTATTGCTATTAATTTCAATACGCTTCTTAACCTTGATAGCCGTTAGGTCCAGAGGATATTCACCGATATTAAATGTTGATTTTATAGTGCCTGATGGAACCTCAATTGCATTCCCTTGCATCGAAAGTAGCTCACGTTGACAAAACGCTGCACGAACCAGTTCATTGTTATCATCTAAGACAACATATTCTACAATCTCTTTTTGTGATAAATCCATAATTTTAATCCTTACATTGATGGGAATATTTTGAATGGAACTAATCCAGACACTACTGTTTCAGTTCCACCTGTTGTTGTGTTGTATTCAACTTTCGTAAATTGTGTTATCATAGCATCCGTGCTATGGATACCAAATTCATTACCACTAGCTGCCGTTTCTATTGCAAAACCAATGTTTCGAGTAACAGTATAATTATAGATTGCTGAAGAAGGGGGGGGACTAGAGAAGTTTTCATATTTTTCTGCGGTTATTACAGCTATATTTTGCCAAGAATTATCTGACTTTCTTTTTGCATAAATCGAAATATTACCATAATATGTTCCATAATATTGACTAGGTCCTTCATTTTCAATTGACAAAAGAGCTAGCTGAACTCGAAACGTGAAGGTATAATAGCCGTTGTTAGAGTCTGGAGTATTAGGCTTATTCATTTGCCATCTGGGAGTCACCCCAGACCCTTGGTCTGCTCCACCAGTTAGAACAACAGCAGATGTAGCGCCACTTGAAATCTTTTTGACTTTCGCTGTAGCAGACGATGTTCCAATACTTATAGCACGGACATCATATACCTCACCTGAGGCTAGCGCCGGAAGCACGGAAATATCTGCTTCAATAATAGGATTAGAATTATATGTTCCGCCGTAGCTGATAGACCCACCATCTTGAGCCATAACAATGTTGGGTTTCAAATATACTTTATGATACACAGTGTCATTTGGATGAGCCGCAACACTCAAGTTTCTTATCAAAGCATCATTTAACCTTGCTTGTCCACCTTCAAACCTTGCTACTTCTACTAGGCCATTTGTTGTTGGATTCTGAATTATCAACTTATCCGAAACTAAATCTATTTCACTGCCACCTATGCCAGCTTTCAGTCTGGCAATCGCATTGTTTGAACCAGATGCTGCGGCCACCGTCTCAAATATAGCTGCGGAGCCGTTCAAAGTGGTTATAGCATTTTGGGAACTTGTAATACTAGCACCTTGAGTGGCTACCGTATTCTGGGTCGTCGCCAGTGTTCCAGTAGCACCTGCTAGAACGGTAGCGTGATTAGATACCGTCGCTTCCATAGGAGCAAGAACAGTTTTATCCCTGACCTCAGCAGCGGTGGCTGGTCGCACACCGCACTTCAACCATGTAATGTCATTAGCAGGTGAATTTCCAAACACAGAAGTCCATTTGGTAGCAAGAAAGAGTTCGAGACCCTTGGCGTCTGCCAGTGTTACCTGACGCAACAACCTTAACCGATAAGTTTTTCCTACCACACCCGCACCAACAGGTTGGTTGGTAGCACTATCAACAAAGTCACTACTCAAAGATGGCCGGATGTCTTGAGAGGTTGAGACTGCGGCGTTCCAGAAGCGCCATAGCATTCCTGCGCCAGTTAGTTCTCCTGAGTTAAGAGTTACATCTACCTCTAGAACATACCATCCGCCTGTTCTTACAATGTCTGATGACATATGAACACCTTGACGGAACACAACATCGGAATTAGCTGCCGCAGGTAACCGAACGGCATAGCCTCCGTTACCATCACTGACCCGATAGCATGTTGTAGAGCCGGTATAATGAACCCATCCATTTGGCAAAGCACCAGCTGCGGCAGATGGGTAGTCATCAAAGCCCGAATTTGTGTTGAGCATATTCTGCGCGAATTGAGCCGACAAAAGCGCTGACGTTTGAGCAGCGGCAGCTTGAGCAGTCGCGGTAGTCGCCGAAGTCTGTGCATTGGTCGCGGCAGTTTCCGCTCCTGTTCTTGCTGTTTGGGCACCAGTTTGAGCAGCTTGTGCTTGGTCTCGATATGTAGCAGAAAGGTTTGATGCTGTAGTAGCAGACGCAGCTTGAGAAGTTGACGTCGCGGCGGCAGTGGTAGCTATTCCGGCTTGTGTTTGGGCAGCGGTTGCACTAGATGCGGCGCTCTCACTTTCCGTCACGTCTTCGAGATATAGATAATCTAACCCATACACCTGAGTGGCATTATTGTTGTGATTTAGGTACGCCAGCACTTTAACAAAATTGGTTCCTGTATGAAAAGTGGTATTACTTGCTCCTATTCCTGTAATTACATTAGAAGATAAATCAT
>JACCEA011294813.1_pt1 | contig 10480 bp, 8 predicted proteins | sample 7449851 | NCBI WGS metagenome assembly JACCEA01 (sample SAMN15323453, study PRJNA562643) | freshwater metagenome | isolation source: river surface water | place: USA:Blue River Watershed | collected 2017-08-18 | reverse complement strand
TCAATTTCGCTTAATTGAATCTGACGAACTAACGTAGCTCCTTCTAAATATGCTTGTGGGCTTAAACCACCCGCTCTCTCAATTAAATCAGAAATTTTTTCAGTTTTACTTTTAATACCGTAGGTGGCAGGGAAAATTACCTCACCCTGAATTTCGGCAAAGGTTTGTTCGATATAATTTGGAGAACGACGAATAAAGATTTCATCAAATGGATATAAAACAAATTTATTTCCTGTTTGGTCAACTTTTAAGTCGGCATTGATATTGAAAGTATATGTATCCGAAATTTGAGCATTAGCTGCAGTTGGGTCAACATTACGTTTACGACGTACAACCTCAACTCTTGATAATGATGCAGATTCTGACAAACCTCCAGCTTTTACCAATACATCTTCAATAGTCATATTTCTCAAGAATGGCATCTCTATTCCATCAATAGCAGCAGGATTATTTAATGCTCCTTGAATACGCACGTAAGCAGGCTCTGTCAAGTCAAAAATAGAAGGAATTGTAATAACATCTTCACGTTTTAATACTACATCAGCTGACTTGCCTTTTACGATATCATCATAATTAACCGAGATATTCTCAACAATCATATCTTCACGAGTGCGTATAATTGAAATTCTTCCAATTAAAGCTTCTCCTTTTAACCCTTCTGCTGATTTAATTAATTGTGAAAGTGTTGGGCTGGTTTCTAAAGAATATTCACCTGGACGGAAAATAGCACCGTTTACGGCTACCATGTTTTCAAAACGCTCTAAAACTCGTTCAATCACAACTGAATCACCAGATTGCATTTTAAAAGTCGGGAAATCTGCTTCTAATACATCTAAAAGTTTTCTCTCACGTGCGGTATTTCTATAAACTTTCAAGCGATGATGATAGGCATAAGGTGCAAATCCACCTGCGTATTCAATCAATTTATTAAGTTTTTCGTCTTCTAAAAGCTCAAATAAACCTTCTCTTTTTGTATTTCCTTTTACTGCAACTCGTGAAGTATAAGGCAACACTTGAATAATATCTTGGTCTTGAAGAATTATATTGTTTTTAGTAAATCCATTCATTAAAAGTTCGTAAATGTCGAATGTAGCAACAACACGATTACTTCTAATAATATTAATTTTACGGTACGTTCCAACTTCATTTGGGCCTCCACACGCATACAAGGCATTTTGCACTGTCGATAACGATGATAATGTGTACGTACCTGGAGCAATTACTTCCCCTGTTACTGTTACTTTTATGCTACGAATATTTCCTAATGAAACATTTAAAAATGTGTTAGCTGGAAATCCAGAGTATGGATTCAATCCAATATATATTTTTGATAAACGACTTTTAAGTCTTTCTTTTGCTTGTTCGATTGTTGAGCCAGCTAAATAAATCAGACCTACTTTATCTAAGGTAATGTATCCATCAGCCGAGATAACAGGCTTATACATTACTTGAGAATAACCATAAATATCAATTAGAAGTTGGTCATTTGGGCCAAGAACATAATTACTTGGTGTAGCAATATTTATAGCAGGTGTTGGGTCAAACTTTACGGTGTTAAATAAATTGTAGCCAAATATTCTTCTTCTGAGGGTAGCTTTAGCAGCATCTTGCTCGGTTTCTTGTTCACGAATAATTCTTAGGGAATCTTCTTTATTGATGGCTCGTTGGTCAGCAGGATTTGCTTGCACGTTTCTTGCGGCATTGGCATCAGTTGCATTCAAAGCTCGATTTTTGGCTGGTAGCGGCATATTGGGAGTTGCTTGATTCGCATTGCCAGTATTTGCAGGTATACCAGTCGGAATGTTGGTTGGGAGGTTAGTAGGAATGGCAGTTGGGCCAGTAGGTGTAGCAACAGGATTTTGTCCAAATGTTTTGCTAAAAATCAGTATAAAAAGCGTAAATTTGAAAAAAAATTGTGAAAAACGAATCTTGCTTAATTTCATATCAATAACGTTATTTGTCGGATGACTTTCTCTTTTATTATTTTTACAAACGAAAAAGTTATGCAAAGTAACACAAGATTTTTTATTTTGTTGCTGTTTCATGTTAAGTATGTATTAAAAAGAACTTTGAAATACAAAGTAAATGATAAAACCTCAAACTACAAAATATTCTAATAAAAAATGGCTGAGATTAAAGAAGCAACGTATAACGAAGACAGTATTCGCTCACTTGACTGGAAAGAACATATCCGCTTACGCCCAGGTATGTATATCGGTAAATTGGGCGACGGGTCGGCTGCGGATGATGGAATCTATGTATTGCTTAAAGAGGTGATGGATAATTGCATAGACGAATATGCAATGGGGTATGGAAAATCAATCGAAATAAAACTCGACGAAGGTAGGGTAGAAGTACGTGATTATGGCCGAGGAATTCCGCTTGGAAAAGTGGTGGATGTGGTTTCAAAAATTAATACTGGGGCAAAATATGATAGCAAGGCATTTCAAAAAGCGGTTGGTTTGAACGGAGTTGGTACAAAAGCTGTGAATGCTCTTTCGACATATTTTAAAGTGCAGGCTTTTCGTGATGGAAAATCGAAATGGGCGGAGTTTAATAAAGGTGAATTGACAAAAGAATCTGAAATATCAGACTCTGACCAAAAAAATGGAACTCACGTAATTTTTGAGCCAGATAATTCAGTATTTAAGAATTATCACTACATTCCGCAATTTGTTGAAGCAATGATTTGGAATTACTGCTATCTAAATGCTGGAATGACGATTGTATTCAACAAGCAAAAGTATATTTCACAAAATGGACTTTTAGATTTATTGAGAAGAAAAACCGATGAGGATTCTTTGCGTTACCCAATTATTCATCTGAAAGGAGAAGATATTGAGGTGGCACTTTCGCATGGTAATCAGTATGGAGAAGAATATTATTCGTTTGTAAATGGCCAAAATACTACTCAAGGAGGTACGCACCTTTCTGGATTTAAAGAGGCTTTAGTTCGTACCATTCGTGAACATTTTGGTAAAGATTATGCTCCCGAAGATATTCGTCAGTCAGTTATTGGTGCAATTTCGATTCGTGTGCAAGAACCCGTTTTTGAGTCTCAAACCAAAACGAAACTTGGTTCGGCTACAATTTCACCAGAACCTAACTCGCCAACCGTCCGAACGTTTATCAGTGATTTTTTGAAAGAGAAGTTGGATAACTATCTTCACATGAATTTGGCGGTGAAAGAAGCCATCAAGAAAAGGATTGAGCAGTCGGAGCGTGAGCGAAAAGAATTGGCTGGTGTAAGAAAATTGGCAAACGAAAGAGCCAAAAAAGCTAATCTTCACAATAAAAAATTGAGAGATTGTCGTTTTCATTTAGATGATGAGAAAAACGAAAAACGTTTCGATACAGTTATGTTTATCACCGAAGGAGATTCTGCCAGTGGTTCGATTACAAAGGCACGAAATCCAGAGTTGCAAGCGGTATTTAGTTTGCGTGGTAAACCATTAAACAGCTTCGGGCTTACAAAGAAAATTGTGTACGAAAACGAAGAGTTTAACCTACTTCAACACGCCCTTAATATCGAAAATGGTTTAGAAGATTTGCGTTACAATAAAATTATTATTGCGACCGATGCCGACGTAGATGGTATGCACATACGTTTGTTATTGCTGACGTTTTTCTTACAGTTTTTTCCTGATTTAGTGCGTGAAGGACACTTATATATTCTTGAAACACCACTTTTTAGGGTTAGAAATAAGAAAGAAACTATTTACTGCTATTCGGATGAAGAACGTCAAAAAGCCATTAGTAAACTTTCGCCAAAACCAGAAATCACCCGTTTTAAGGGCTTGGGTGAGATTTCACCAAATGAATTTGAAAATTTTATCGGAGAAAATATTCGTCTTGAACCTGTAATTCTTGAAAAAGAGTCATCTATTCCTAAAATTCTGAGTTATTACATGGGCAAGAATACACCTGAACGTCAGAAATTCATCATCGAAAACCTTCGTGTTGAAAAAGATGAAATTGATGAAGTTTTGGCTGAAATTTTAGATATAAAGGCATAACATTCTAAATATCGGTGGTTTTGGTTGCGTAAAACCACCGATTGGAATAGAAAATTTTGTTATTTGTCTTGTTGTAAATTAGATTTAAGTAAAAATTAAGACGTTTAAAAAGACCTAATAGCAATTTTTTGTTATTTGTAAATAGAAAACAAATCCTATAATCAAAGAAATTTATTTATAACCAAACCAACCTCTTATTAAAGTGACTCTCGACGAAGTTAGAAAAGATATTGATACCATTGACGACCAATTGCTCGTATTGCTCAATCAACGCATGAAACTCGTACATAAAGTAGGAGAAATTAAGCGTTCGACAAAAGCTATTATCTACCGACCAGAACGTGAAAAGCAAATTCTTGACCGCATGAATGCTCAAAATGATGGTCCACTAAATAAGGAAGCCATCGAAGCTATTTATTTAGAGATTTTTGCGGCTGCACGTAATATCGAATTACCCGAAAGAGTTGCCTATCTTGGTCCCGAAGGAAGTTTTACTCACCAAGCTGCCGAGAGTCGTTTCGGTGCAATGTCAGAATACATGACCTTGCCTACCATCAAGTCAGTTTTTGAGGCAGTTGATACTGGTAGAGCAAAATTTGGTGTTATTCCTATCGAAAATAACCAAGAAGGTATCGTTTACGAAACCGTTGATTTGCTTAATGCAATGAATGTAAACATAGCTGCAGAATTGAAAATCCCTGTACATTTTGCATTAGCTACTGAGGCCGAAAACCCTTCAAAAATTAAGCGTATTTATTCAAAAGATATAGCCTTTCGTCAGTGTAGAGGTTTTTTGAATAAATATTTTGAACAAACCCATCCTGAGGAAATTCAAGTAGAGTCAACTTCTAAAGCGGCAAAATTGGCTGCTGAAGACCCTGAAAGTGCCGCTATTTGTTCGGAGATTGCTGCTAAGCTGTTTGCATTACCTGTTTTGTTCAATAATATCGAAGATAATAGTCAGAACCGTACTCGTTTCTTTATTTTAGCGAAAGATTTTGTAAATGCAAAAAGCGAAAACGATAAAACCACTATTATTGCTCGCCTACCAGATACCGACAAACCAGGTATTTTGGCTGCTTTCTTGCAAGATTTCAAAAAGTCAGGTATCAACCTAACTAAAATAGAAAGCCGCCCATATAAAGGCGATGAAGATTTTAATTTTTGGTTCTTTATCGAATTAGAAGGCTTCTACAAAGATGAAAATGTAGAAAAGGTTTTCAAGAAATATAAAAACTCAATTAAGTGGTTGGGAAGTTATGTAAGAAACGCTTAAACCAGTTCTGAATTCTGAGTTTATAGTTTCGAGTTCTCTTAGTTTCTTATGTTCAAAAATGACCATAAGCGGTTAGTAATAACAGAAAAGTTATATTAGTTCATTTTCAACTCAGAATTCAGAACTCAAGAAACTGGTACAATTATTGTGAAAAGGTGGGCGAACGCCCACCTTTCTTGTTATAATACAATTCTGAAAAAAGATTTTCAGTTTGTTACCTCCCAATAATTTTTGTTTACTGCTGGTACAGTCATTGCAACATAGTTTCCAAGATTTAATCGAAAGCTAATATTGACTTTGAAAATATTTTTAAGATTATTTCATGGAAAATAAGTACAAAGCAGTTTGACAAAAAACCACCTATTGGGTGGCTTTTTTGTTTTATTTCTTTCTAAAAATGGCTGCTAATGCAATGATTACCCAAACAATATTAACCGCTACAGAAGGGTAGGCATGATGTGCGTAGGTATTGATAATGAAGCAGATTCCTCCTACTAAGTTAGCCCAAATGTATTTACTATCTTTTGAGTCAAGTTTGCCCTGAATATTCAAAAAATAGGAGCCAACAATCAGGAGTGAGCCAATCCAGCCAATGATTTCTATAAATAATGTCATTGATTTAATTTCTTATAAAGTGTAGTTTATTAAAGGCTTAAAATTTCTTTCGATTTTGTCTTATCAGCCAGAATTTGGGCCTTTAACTCGTCTAAACCGTTGAATTTCTGTTCAGGTCTGATATAATCTATAATCTCAACAGTTACGGTTTCGCCATAAATATCATCATCAAAATCAAAGATATTTACTTCTTGTGTTCGTCCGATTCCATCAACAGTCGGGCGAGTACCAATATTCATCATTCCCTCGTGCCATTGATTACGGAAGAAAGTTCTGACCGCATAAACACCATTGGCGGGAATCAGTTTATAAAATTGAGAAACCTGTACATTGGCAGTAGGGAAACCAATTGTTCGGCCAAGCTGGCGGCCTTTCACTACAATTCCTGTGAAACTGTATTTCCTACCCAACAATTCATTGGCCGAATTAACTTCACCAATCATTAGAGACTGGCGAATTTTAGTTGAACTAATTGTCAAATTCTCGATTTCTTGACGTGGAATTTCTTCAATTTCGATACCAAATAACTCTGAATTTGCCTTCAAATAATCAAAGCCACCTTCACGGTTTCGTCCAAATCGATGGTCGTAACCAATAACTAATTTTTTTGTACCGATTTGTTTCAAAAGAATATCTTTTACGTATTCTTCCGAAGTTAATTCCGAAAACTCACGAGTAAAAGGAATTACCAAAAGATGGTCAACTCCCTGATTTTCAAGTAATTCTATCTTTTCATCAATAGTAGAAAGTAGTTTTAAATCCTGACTATCTTTTGAAACAACTACTCTTGGATGCGGCCAAAAAGTAAGTACAACTGATTCTCCGCCCGTTTTTTGAGCAGTTTCTCTTAAAATTTGAAGAATTTTCTGATGCCCCAAATGCACGCCATCAAATGTTCCGCTTGTAACTACGGCATTTTTAAGAGCCTCAAAGTCTGCTAAATTATAATATACTTTCACTGCTGATTATTCAAATTTTCAAGTTTACTAAGTCTTTCAGGTACACTTTCTAAAAACTGCTCAATCGTAAGGGCGTTTTCAATCTTAAATTCACCAATGCGGGTTCTACGCAATGAACTCATATAAGCCCCTGAATCAAGTAATTTACCAAAATCTCTTACCAAACTTCTGATATAGGTACCTTTCGAACATACAATTCTGAAAGCTATCTCTGGAAAATTGGCTGTATCAATATCAAATTCTTTTATTTCAACTTGTCGGGATTTGATAATTACTTCTTCACCCTTTCTTGCCGATTCGTAGGCTCGTTTGCCATTAACTTTAATAGCAGAGTGGGCGGGTGGAATCTGCTCTATCACACCCGAAAGTTGACTGACTACTTGATTGATAGCCTCTTGCGTAATATGATTGATGGGGTATTCAGCATCAAATTCTGTTTCTAAATCTACTGATGGCGTGGTTTTTCCGAGAACTAATGTGCCTGTATATTCCTTTTCTTGTGCTTGGAAAGTATCAATTTGCTTGGTCATTTTTCCTGTACACAAAATTAATAAACCCGTTGCCAGAGGGTCAAGCGTTCCAGCGTGACCTACTTTTTTATATTTTCCTGCCCAACGAACCTTATTCACCACATCAAAAGATGTCCATTTCAAAGGTTTGTCAATCAGTATTACTTCATTCCTTTCGTCTGTCATATCACTTTCAAATCATAGCCAGCGGCCAAAAGTCCCAAAATTATTAAGCCAACCACAATGCGGTAGTAGCCAAAAACTTTAAAACCATATTTTTGTAAATAACTAATAAAAAACTTGATAGCGGCCATTGCCACAATAAAAGCTACAATATTTCCGATAGCGAGTAGCTGTAATTCATTTGTAGAGAACGTAAGTGTACCCGCCTTAAATGCTTTCAAAAGCTTATAACCAGAGGCTGCAAACATGGTAGGAACTGCCAAAAAAAATGAAAATTCAGCCGATTCTTTGCGTGAAAGTCCTTGAAACATTCCACCAATGATGGTTGCCGCCGAACGAGAAACACCAGGTATCATAGCAATACACTGAAAAAGACCAATTTTTACAGCATCAATGTAAGTAATATCTTCTTTAGTAGCTTTTTTCTCAAAATATTTATCAATAAAAACCAATATAATTCCGCCCAGAACCAACATAATTGCCACTACGGCTACACTTTCGAGTAATTGGTCAATGAAATCGTTCAAAGCAAAACCGATTATAGCGGCTGGTATAAAAGCTGCTAATAGTTTTTTATAAAATTCAAAAGATTGAAAAAAGCGTTTCCAATATAAAACCACCACCGAAAGTATTGCTCCAAATTGAATATTTACTTCAAAAACCTTCGTAAAATCAAGTTCGCTAATTCCCATCAACGATGAGCCAATAATCATGTGTCCAGTTGAGCTGATTGGCAAATATTCGGTGATGCCTTCGATGATAGCAAGGATAATTGCTTCAATAAAATTCATGGATTGTTAAAAGTTAAAGAGGGTAAATAAATACGAAAACTGATAGTAAATTGTCCATTGTTATTAGTCGATAGACCATTGCAATGTAACTTTTTGACTATCAGTTTTTTATAAAATATATTTTCAATGAAATTTTACTTTTTCTTGAAAATGGTGTAAAACTGAAAAATAAAACCAATGAAGGCGATAGCTGGCCCGAGGGTTATTCCTAAAAATCCGAAACCAAACTCTTCTTTATCGAGGGTCATGATAAAGAAACCTGCAAAAATGAGTACGATGCCCACAATCATCAAGGTATAATTAGTTTTGCTAAACGGAAGAGCTTCTTGATTTCCTGTTTGTTCGGTTGGGGTGTTGTTTGTAGTATTTTTCATTGTATAAAATTTTCGGTATTAATTTTTTCAAGTGATTGATAAAAACTATAAATATTTTTAATTACTCGGGATTGCTAACTATTGACTGTAAACTTGATTACTTAATATAAATCTTCCAAATCAGTACGCAAATAACGGTACATTGATTGGAATGTACTTAAAACACCAATTAGAACACCCAGCATAATTACAAATCCACACAAGGTAGCAAGTTTGGTGAAGTTTTGTAAAACCCCCAAGTTTTCAATTTCACGAATCGCTATTTGCTCAACTATAACTAATAGAACTGAAGCTATTACTCCTGAAATAAAGCCTTGCAAAATACCCCTACTTATAAAAGGTTTTTGAATAAACCAATCGGTTGCACCAACCAATTGCATACTTCTAATAATGAAGCGTTGCGAATATAATGCCAGTCTGATTGTATTATTGATGAGTAGAACAATGGCTATCAGCAATAATACAACAATTGAGGCGATAATTAAATAGGCTTTATTAGCGTTTTTGTTAATACTATCCACAAAATCTTTGGCATAATCGGCTTCAAAAATTCCTGGAACATTTTCTAAATCAGCTTTAATTTTAGCCAGTTCATCTTCTTTAAAATATTCTTCTTTTAATTTTAGGCTAAAGGCATCTCGGTAAGGATTTTCACCAAGTATTGAACGAAAATCTTCGTTGGTTTCTTTCAATACTTTTTCGGCAGTGCTTTCTTTTGAGATAAATTTTATTTGCGGAACATTTTCAGAATAAGCAACGTAATTTTTTTGAGCAATCAGGTTTCTAACCGAATCCTTTTGAATCTGGGTCAGCGATTTATCTAAATATACCTGAACTTCAATATTTTGCTTGATGTACAAAACTAATTGCTTGGAAGTTAGGGCTATCCAACCACTAAATGCCACCAAAAATAAAGCCGCTGTTAGACTTAGAATGATGAGCATACTCGGATAACTACCTAATTTTCTATTTTTTTTCTGCATATTTATTTACTCAATGATAAATCCTCTGCAAAGATAAAGGATGTTGTATAAAATACGCAGAATTTAATGATTTTTAACAGAAGAATAGGAAAGTTTAGGCTACTTCGCTTTTCCAACGAGCAATTCTTTCAGGCATGTTTTGCTCTATAATATTTTTAACAACTTCCGTAATTTCCTCAACAGTAGCATCGGGCGAGAAATAAATTGGCTCTTTAAACTTAACTTTCAATTCTGTATTACGCTTTTTATAGTTAAGCCCTGATTTATTGAACGCTCTACGAAAGCCATCAATTACCACTGGAACAACAATCGGATTGTTATCTTTGATGATGTGAGCGGTACCTTTGCGAATTGGAGCGTAGGGACTTGTTGTTCCCTGTGGGAAACTTACAACCCAACCAAACTTTAATCCTTTGGCAACATTATCGCCAGCTGAGGTATCAAGTGTACGTTTCACATTTTCGCCTTTTGCACGCCAAGAACGTTCTACTAAGATAGCCCCAGCTAAACTAAAAATTTTTGGTATTAATCCTTCTTTCATGGTTTCGCTGGCCGCAACATAAAAGGTTCTTGCTCGTGGAGCAAATAAAGCTATCGGCAAAACTCGATTACGAAAACCCCATTTAACCGAGCAAAAAATATGATAAAAGGCAATAACATCAGCAAAGTATGTTTGATGATTGGATATAAAATAGACATTTTGGTTAGGAAGTTTTTCTAAAAATTCAGCCCCCTCAACTTTTAATTGATTGGCAACTGCCAAACGCCAATAAG
>JACCEA010453346.1_pt1 | contig 10482 bp, 16 predicted proteins | sample 7449851 | NCBI WGS metagenome assembly JACCEA01 (sample SAMN15323453, study PRJNA562643) | freshwater metagenome | isolation source: river surface water | place: USA:Blue River Watershed | collected 2017-08-18 | reverse complement strand
GTTCGAATGCTTCCCTTTATTCAACAAAGAAAAATGAGTTGTCAGCCTCTTCATGACACACTTGGAAAGTCCAACGTACTTCTTTCCGTTGGCCTCGCAAGAGATACAATAAACGCCGGCATCAGACCAGATGAATGGAGGCATTCCGACACCTCCAAAAGACGCGCACCGCTCGCCATAGGTCATGAATTTTGGCATTATTCTCCACTCGCCTTGGTCAGTAGCTTCTCTAGCTGATCAAGCTCTTTCTGGCTGAGCTTTGCCATGCCCTTGGAGACTTCCAAGCGGACAGGAGCTCCATCGCCGTTGCCGCCTGATATAACCAAGTCTTTCAACTTTGGATGAACGTAGGGAGCTGCCTTGTCGGCGATCGCCGCTGCGGCTGCGTAGTTCTGTTGCTCTTCGTAGCGATCCATCGTGTCGAGCAGCACTTCAAGAGGCAACTTCCTGCCTGCGGTAACTCGACGCTCGATGATCGCTGCCGTGTGCTCTAGGCGCAGATCACTTTCGTATGTTGGCGCTTCTGGCGCCTTTCCTTGCTTGGCCATGCACGACCGCCGTTGAATTGGTGTGCGCGCATTATCTTCCTTTTGTTGTTCACCGGCAACGACCGCCGCGTCTGAATCCTCCAAACGACGAACGCTGCGCCTTCTGCTTTGTCGGTGTCGGCTCGATGTCTTCGTCCGTTCTGAAATGCTCGATCATCTTCCAGCCAAGCTCTGTTGGAGTGAATCCTTCAAGCATGCCCTCTTTTTGTAGCACCGCGACCGCCGACAACACCCATTCTGATGTGGTGGACCTTCCAAGTTCGTTGACCAACCCTCCCTTGCACCCGATCTTCGAGCTCTTTGCAGCTTTTATAAGCACCAACCAATGGTCTCTCCTCAGCGGCCACTGCTGCCAGTGGAATTCCTTGTTGAGCATCCATCGTTCTTTGCAGAACTTTGCAAGCTCTTTTCGCGCTTCTTTCTCCAAACTCCAAGTCATGGCACCGCCGTCGTCGTTTCTTGATTCGGTGCGCAGGATCGCATAGCCTTAGGGAATTTTACGCGGTAATAGTTTCTCACTTTATCTCCTAACTATTTAAAATCAAAAACCTTTTTATGAGGAATGCGATCCTGCGCACCGAATCTTTGCAAACGGGTTTCACGACGCTAGCTAAGTGCCTCTTTAATAAGCACTCTCATTTTCGCGTCGTCGGTGCGCAGAAAGTCCTTCGCGTACACAATTGTGAAAATTTTTCCCACATGCCAACGCCCGTTTTTCGCAGTTGGATTGTTCAACTTTGCGTATCCGATCCGTTCCATGATCTTTGAGAGATTCATTCTGATCGCCGGCCTCAGAGGTAAGACCCCCTCCATTTCGTGCCAATAAATGTATATATTCAAGATCTGCTCGGCGCTCACGATCCCAGGATTTCCGGCCATCTCAAGGCATTCACGAACGCGATCATCCAACTTTTTATCCCAACTTTGACGCGTCAGTGCAACTTCCTCAGAAGATCGACGTTTTCTCGGCTCTCCAATATCATCGGAGAACGGATCAAATCCTTTGCCCATCAGAAGATATCCCTCGAAATCAGAGCCTCATTCAGCTCAGAGCAGTCGTCTCTCCGATAGATCGTCGCCCGTTTATCGCCGATCAAAACGCGCCCATCCTTAGTCGTCGGATCGGTGAACAACGAAAATCCATACCGCCTCAACGAGTTAGTTAGCCTTCCACGAATCTCGCCTGGTTTCAATTCGCCCTTCCGTTCTGCGCATTGAACAACCCAGTCGCCCCGAATGCAGTTGATGGAATCAAGATCCACGCCAAGTGCCGCAGCGATCTCATCCATCGCATCCACCAGCCAGTGATCCGTAGCCATACCGCTCTTCACGACCGTGCGATGAGCCTCCGTCTTCCGTTGCCCGGTGTTGGGCGACCACCCTTCGATGTCTCTAGTGGCCAAATAAGCAGCAACGTGGTGCGATCCTCCCTCAAGGAACCAATCCCAAAGCTCACCAAAGTAGGCGCGTTTGGTTTCCTCATCCACGAGCCCCATCTCAGCAGCGGTAGCGGAGGCGATCACGTCATATCGCCTGTCGCCTTCAGGGATGTAGATGCCGTTGGCTAGGTGGTTGGTTGTGATGATCACGCCGCAGAACATCTTCACCGAATATTTCTGTCCGTACTTTGGGTTGATGGTCACATCGTCTGGCGAACCGGCGATGAGCACTTTTGTACGTTCGTTGAACGCCCAGCGAGTCATGTCGTGCAAGTTGGCAGCTTCGTTGATCCGGACCAGCGCAGCGCCTGCGTATTCGTTGAAGCCGCTCTCCAATTGAGAAGGGTCGATGTTAGCAACGTTCCAGGAGCCTAGAGCCGGTACGCAGAACTCCACAGCGGTATCTTTACCGACCCCTTGGTCGCCTGCTATCAGGAGGGCGAAGCGCGGCTTCTCTTCTGCTCGCTGCACGCGGTGCGCCATGTAGTTGAGGAACTGATCTGCGTCACCGGGCTTGTTGAAGACCTTCCTGACGTGCTCAAGGAACGGGCCTGCGAGGCGAGAATCTCCCAGCTCAATGGTTGGCTTCTTGTAGGTGTTGAACGTCGCGGCGCCAGCCACCTTTACCAGATCGCCATTGCGACAATCCACCCCCTTGACAACATCCTCGTCGAAACCGGGCCATGTTGTCATGGAGGTCACCAACGCATTGAGCCTGAGCCATTCGCTGGCACGGATGATCTTTCCATTTTCATTGATCGGCGAGCATGCGGAATCAACCGCTGCCGCAATCCAGAAGGTCGTCGTTGGACGGTAGATGTAGTTGTTGCCGGGACCATAGAACACGAAGTGGCCACAAGGAACTTCTCCGGAGGCGGGCACCCATCCGCCTTCGATGGCAGCGCGCACGATGGTGCCGATGGTGAGGTCGCCGCCTGTGCTGTTGCTCTTTTGGCTGAGGTCGTAGAAAGCCTCATGCATGATGGCGTCGTGATTACGCCCCTTGGTGCCGCCCCAACGGTTGGACCATTCCTGATAAACGTTCCACGCCTCGTCGATGCACTTGAATTCTCTGCCGAGAATAACTCCGACAGAACGCCAAAGGTCGCGGTCTGAAGGATCCACCTTCTCCAGCATCGCCTTGACTTGCTCAATTGTGTATTTGGAGCGGTACATGTCGTCCTTGCGCGGACGACCTCTTGTTTCCTTTCTGCGGCTCATGTTGGCTGGCAGGTCGCCTAGCTTCTCTTCCCAGTCGTCCCATGAATAAAAGCCGCCAGAGCGGTGCTCGCTCGGCGCTGCGACGATGTAACCGCCATCATTGCGAACGTCGATGCCGGGGCCGAGAACGTTGGCGGCTGTCTTGAGGGCGCTGTTGTAGCGGAACAGGAGGTGCTTGCCGCCAGAGCCGGTGGTGGCGGTGAGGGTGAGCGGCTCGCCTTCTTCCTTGGTGAGCTCTGCCCAGCTCTCTGCGCCCTTCTTGCCTTCACCTATGTCTATGTCGATGACCGTTATGCCGCTGTTCTTGCCGGTGGCTAGTCCGATGTTGCTGGGCGGTGCGTTCCAATCGAACCATGCTCGGATCTGCGCTTCGTCGTTGGTTGCTTCCTTGAGACCTCTCCGACCGCGTGGGTGCTTGCCTGCGTCCGTGCAACTTTCATTTCCGCATGAACACTTGCCGTCTCGCACCGTGTGCAGAGGGAAGATCTGCCAACCACGACGAGCATATTCGAGAGCCCAATCAAGAATGCTTTTATTTTCTTCCACGAAATTCACCTGATGGCTATGAAAAAGGGGCCGAAGCCCCTGTGTTGAATTCGAAGACGATTAGAACTTGTCGTCTGCGCTGGATCCTGCCGCCTGATCACCCACAGGCGGTGCGATGTCGACCTTGCCGGCAACGATTGCTGCGTGGAATGCCTTGGCTGCGGCATAGAGCTCGGCGTCTTGCACCGGGCCGTTGAGGTGGATGTCCCAGCCGTACCACACGCCCTGATCGTTCTGCTCTTTCACGCTCTTGGCGGTGTAGGTGTGGCTGAAGCTCGGCGGGTTGAAGCGAGCGCCGTTCGGGCCAACCATCTGGATGCCTTGGATCTGGCTGAGGAGGCGCTTGCTCTTCTTGATCTGGGTGGATGCCATCGAGATCAGCGCTTGGCTCCACGAACCATCCGGACGAACGATCAGGACGAAGTGATTCCTGACATCAGAGAGGCGGTCGTGCTCCTTCGGGTTGGTGCCGCCGATATAGTAGCGGCCATCGTCGCCCTTTGTCAGACCTTCCACGTTGCCGGTTTCCACATCGATCGGGCTGTATTCGCCCTTGTAGCCGCCGCCCTTTTCGCGAGGCTGCCAGCGAAGGAAGCGGCGCTGGAAGGCCACCGGGACGATCGTGACTTCGGGCATCATCTCCTCCGTGACGGAGTTGATGAACAGACCGGGCTTGGCGCCTTCGATGCCGTCGGCGACCTGCGGGCTCAGAGGCTGCAGGATGGAAAGGAACGGGATGGCAAACGAATCCTTGTCAGCGCCTTCCGTGCCCATGCCGGCGTCAGCGGCGAAGTCAATCGCCATGGTTGCGAGAGCGGTGGTCTTCTCTTCTTGAACTGCGACTGCGGTTTCTTTCTTGCTCATGGTCTTTCTCCAGATTTGAGTTGAGTGGTTTGCTGCTACTTAACGGTCGCGGTCCAGACGGGCCGCGCACCGAAAAGATCCATCGGGAACTCACGACCTTCGGTGAGTTGTTCCCGTGCCCATGCCTTGAGGGTCTGGGCGTGTACGTCGCGCTTCATCTCGGGGTCGAATCCGAGAACATTGAGCTGGTCGCAGGTGTCTTGCGCTGCCTGCAATTCACCTTTGCCGAATTGCAACGAGACGACCGTCTTGATCAGACCGCCGAAGCCGTTGCTCTCCAGCCAGGAGAAGGCTTCTTCCTTGCGAGCGACTGGGATTGAAACATAAACTTCCTGCTTCACGCCGATCTTCTCGCCCGTGCTGAGGGTGATGTTCGTGAGGTTGAGCTCCTGCATCGCGCAGGGAAGAGTCTCTTCCCGGAGCACGCGAGCGAATTCCTTGCGTCGCTTGAGCTCTTCTTCTGCGGCTTCGACTGCGCGATCTGCCTCTGTGAGTGCGTGGGCCAGCGAGCTGAGTTCGTCCATCGAGATCATGATTGCTTCCTTTCTGAGTTGTTGGCTTAAACGCCGTTGAGGTTGATCACCGAACGCAGGTATTTTCCAAGCTGACGGTCCCACTTGAGGACTGTGAACTTGCTGCGTTTCTTGCCAAGATAAGCGCACGCAGCGCCGATCACGGTAGGGTCTCCAAGTGCCACGACGCTGTCGCCTTCATCGAAGTCGTAGGTATCGAGGTGGTTTGCGATCTGTTGCATCAGGTCGCTGGTCGCATAGAAGGAGGTTTGCGGCGGCATCATCACAACGACATCGCCGTGCTCCTGCGCAGGCCCGATGTTGACCGCAGGCACGAGAGCGCCTGTTTCCTTGTCGCGCCGGTTGGGCACTTGAGTGATGAATACTTTTGGCATTGCCTTTCTCCGATGTGAGTTTTCGTTTGGTTTTCTATTATCCCTCTAAAAAAAAATAAAAGGCAACGTTGCCGAAAAAATATTTTTCAGGCATCATCACGCCTCCATCGCAAAAATTAGAAAGGGCATCGACATGAAGATCATCGGCGCAGGATTGGCAGGCTTGCTGGCTGCGAACGTATTTCAACGAGCTAAGGTCTTCGAGGCAGGGCCGGAAGATCAAGTCAATCACAAGGCGGTTCTTCGCTTCCGCACGGACGCGGTCGGTGCTGCTTGCGGCATTGAGTTTCGCAAGGTGCGCGTTCATAAGGGTCTGTGGGTGAACGGCAGCTTCCGTTCGCCTTCCATCCAATTGGCCAATCTCTATTCGCAGAAGGTCGTTGGTCGTCTCGCTGATCGTTCTGTCTGGCATCTGGATCCTGTTGATCGCTTCATTGCGCCGGAAGATCTGGTCGCGCAGATGGCAGAACGCTGCGGCAACAGAATTGAATGGGGCTGTCAGGTCGAAGAAGTCGGCAACGAGAAAGAACCGACCATCAGCACCATCCCGATGATCGTGGTCTACATGATGCTTCGCGGCGAGTCGCCGCCTGAATTCAGCTAGGAGCCGATCAAGGTTCGTCGCTGGCACATCCCCGGCGCGGACGTTTTCCAGACCGTCTACTTTCCTGATCCCGAGACCAACCTCTACCGCGCCAGTATCACAGGCAGCCTTCTCATCGCGGAATACATGGACGAAGCCGACAACTACGACCTGTTCTCGCCGTTCGGCCTAACACAAGCTCAGTGCGTAGAGCTCGATTCTGTTAAGCAACGCTACGGCAAGATCGCGCCGATCGACGAGCGTTGGAGGCGGAACTTCATCCTGAACGCATCAGTGCAACACAACATCTATTCTGTCGGGCGGTTCGCCACTTGGAGGAATCTGATCCTCGATTCTGTACTTCATGACATCCACGTGGTCAAGAAGCTCGTTGCAGGAGACCAATATTCCCAATATAAACATGGACATGCAAAATAGTCAAAAAATAGCTTGCCTTTTGAGAGCTTCAAGAGCATAATACAAACCGTAGCAGAACACAACTCAATCACTTAGAAAGGAATGATCATGAAAGCCATCGACATCAAGACCGCCAAGACCGCTGAACTTGTTGCATTCTACAACGAGCACACCGGCAAGAACGTCAAGAAGTTCTCCAGCCGCGCAGCCGGCGAGAAGCAAGTTGCCGCGATCCTCGCCAAGATGCCTATCGCGAAAGCCTCTTCCAAGAAGGAAGCCGCACCGAAGGCCGACGAACACAAGAACCGCAGCGCCGGCATCGCCAAGAGCTGGAAGGATCCGGAAGTTGCCGCCAAGCGTGCTCAGCGCACGAACGTGAAGGTCGGTTCGCACTTCTACCGTTCTGTGAAGGAAGCCTTCGAGGCCAACAATCTGCCTCTCAGCAAGCACATCCGCTTCCGCATCGAGCTCAAGCAGCATGCGCAACTGACGTTCAAGCATGAAGGCAAGAGCTACACGTTCAATGTTGTTGAGGGGGAATAGCATGAGCCTCATCGACCTCCAGCACGACCTCAACCAACTCGCCGAGCAATATTTGGACGGCGCTCCGCGAGCAGCCAACCGGCTCTGGATCGGAAGCGACTTCATCGCCGTGCGCAAGCACGACGACCGCTCGCTGCAATACTACGGAGGGTTTGAATACGTCGACAAGGAACACAGGACCGAGTGCGGGGAGTATGTTTTCTATTCGACCGAGGACGACCGCGTCCAAGGCCATCACGAATGTTTTGAACAGGAGAACTAAGAATGGCACACGAAATCGACACCACCACAGGCAAGGCCGCAATGGCCTTCGTTGGGCAACTCCCGTGGCACGGGCTTGGCAAGGAGCTGACCGAGGACGCATCGATCGATGTCTGGCGCAAGGAAGCTGGCATGGACTGGGAGATCAAGACCAGCCCCGTTCTCTACAAGCCGGCCAGCTGCGAAGAGCCTCTTGAGATGCCGGACCGCCGCCTGTTCTACCGTTCCGACACGAACGCGGCTCTGAGTGTGGTGAGCGGCAAATTCAAGATCGTGCAACCGGGGGCGACGCTGGAGTTCTATCGCTCGCTGGTCGAGACAGCCGGCTTCAAGCTGGAGACAGCCGGTTGTCTGTTCGGTGGTCGCAAGTTCTGGGCACTGGCTCGTTGCGGCGAGAGCATCAAGCTGCTCAAGGAAGACGAGGTCAAGCCCTACTTGCTCATCGCCTCTGCCTGCGACGGCTCTATGAGCACGGTCGCTCACTTCACCTCCGTGCGCGTCGTCTGCAACAACACGCTGCGCATGGCGGTCGGCAACAACGGACAGAGGGCTTCCGTGCGCGTGCCGCACAACACGGATTTTGATCCTGAAGCGGTGAAGGAGCAGCTTGGGATCGCAGGAGAGGTCTGGAACAACTTCTCTGTTGGCGCGACCTCGCTCGCCAAGATGAAGATCGGTCGTGATGAAGCGATCGACTTTGTTGCTCAACAGCTCAAGGATGAACGCTTCGAAGGCATGAACCGAGAGGAAATGCTGGAAGGCTCCGTCGCGCTGCGCAACATCATCCGTCTGTTCGAAGGCGACGGGAAGGGTTCGAGCATGAAGAGCGCGAAGGGCACCGGGTGGGGCTTGGTGAATGCCGTGACGGAACACTTCGACCACTGGTCCGGTGCCAAGAACGGCGACAAGAGCAGAGCATTCGAGCGCGCTCACATCACCGACAAGGCCGCGTTCAAGGTCACGTTCGCCAACGAACTTCTCAAGATGGCGGCCTGATCATGACCACGCAAATCATCCTGACGGAAGAGGAGCGTGGAAAGCTCCTCGCCGCTCTCGCAGACGCGCCAGACGAGATCTTGCTGGATGCCGTTCGACAGAAGAAAGAGTGGCGCTGCAGGATCCAGTCCGACTTCGAGCAGCTCAAGGGCTTCATCGGTGCTCGCAAGTTGATGGAGGCTCCCGCAGCACAGAAGGCCGATGCGCAAGAAGTTCCTTCCGTCAACAAGAAGCCTCCTGGCACAGCGACCAAGAGCATCAAGAGCGCGACGGAAGAGAAGATCGGAAATCTGCTGGTGCATCCGCGCGATGCAGAAGAGATTCGCCGTTGCTTGGGCGCACCACTTGAGCACGTGACAAATCTCTTGCGCTTGCTCTGGGAACGAGGCAAGATTACGTTCGACGGCAAGTTTTACCAGAATGCTCAATAACTCTGAACTGAGAAAGGAAGCAAGATGAAAGTCACCCTCATCAATCATACGAGTGACGCGGTCGACATTCTGTTGTTCACCAAGGCAACTCGTCTGACGATGTCTCCGGGTCTGCTCGACGAGATCAAGAGCTGGCCTGAAGAGAAGAAGATGGCCGAACTGGAATACATGGCCAATACCATTCCGTCCAGCTGGGAGTTTGTCGACTACACCTTTCTGATCGAGGGGGTCAGTCGCGCATTCACACACCAGTTCGTTCGCTCCCGCAATGCTTCCTACGCGCAACAGACGCTGCGCGTGCTGAATGCCAGCGAATTCGATTATGTCTACACCGAACGCAACGAGCAGGACAAGGCGGTGAAGGCGACGATCAACAACTGCCTTCGTCACATCAAGACCGCCTACAAGGACTTGATCGAGCTTGGTCAGCCGCCAGAAGATGCTCGTGGAATTCTGCCGACGAACATCGCCACCAACATCGTCGCCAAGTTCAACTTGCGTGCCTTCGCGGATCTCGCCAAGAGCCGCACTGGCGGTCGCACTCAGAATGAGTATCAGCAGGTCGTCAATGCGATGGTCAACGAAGTTCTAAAGGTCCATCCTTGGGCGGAGAAGTTTCTGTTCAAGCAAGGTCGTGACTTCTTCGCTGAGATCGAGGCATTCGCCAAGCGTGAGTTCCCAAACGATCTGCTCAAGAAGGGCGAGTTGCTGAAGATCGTTGATCAACTTCGCAAAGCGGCTTGATCATGGAATACGTTGTTTATTTCAGGAGAAAAGTCGTCATAAACACCGACCCTCAGCGTCGCTGCTACAACGGGTGCAATTTCTCCGAGGAAGAGGCTTGGACTGAATGGGAACGCGTTGTTGGTTTTCAGACGCGAGAAGATGCTGAAGAGTCTGCTAGGACTTTCAAAAAAATCAATCCGCGCAGAGAATACAAGATAGAAGAGATTGGAGTCGTTCAATGAAACCCCTCGTCATCTACCACGCCAACTGCACCGATGGTTTCGGCGGCGGCGGTCACCGCAATGCTGCTGGCTTTGAGACGGACATCACGACGCTGATGGGATGGTTGAAATGAACGTCATCATTCTCGATCTCGACAACACGATCGCCGATGACAGTTGGCGCATCTCGCGCATCAACTGGCAACACGAGAATCCTGAGCGGCGCTATCACGACTACCACAGTCTGTCTGCGTGGGATAAGCCGGGCAATGTCGAGTTGTTCAGCGACCTGCGTTCTGATCAGAAGATCGCGATCTTCACCGCTCGTCCGGTTGCTTACCGAGCGATCACGGAAGAGTGGCTCAAGCGAAACGGAGTTCCGGCCAGCATCCTGATCATGCGCAACCCGGAGGACGTTCGCCATTCAAAGCACCTAAAACGCTCTCACCTGCATTGGCTGCTCGCTTACTACGACATTCGCTACGAAGACATCGAAGCGGCCTACGACGACCGTGAGGACGTTGTCGAGATGTATCGCGAGTTCGGAATCAAGGCAGAAGTGAAGTTCATTCATGACATCTGCGCATACACCAACCCAAACAACAAGGATCAGAAATGAACGACAAACAAACACCCGCTTGCTTCAACAATTTCGTGCAAGGTGCGACGGCTTCTGCGCGCGAGTGCTGCCAATGTGAGCATCTCAGCGGATGCGCTGCCAACAGCACCAAGGCTCCTCCTGACAAGGTGTCTTTCAAGAAGGACGCAGGGACGATCCT
>JACCEA011420678.1_pt1 | contig 10483 bp, 8 predicted proteins | sample 7449851 | NCBI WGS metagenome assembly JACCEA01 (sample SAMN15323453, study PRJNA562643) | freshwater metagenome | isolation source: river surface water | place: USA:Blue River Watershed | collected 2017-08-18 | reverse complement strand
GGTTTAATTAAAGTTCAAAAAGAAGATGCTGTATCTCATTTTATTTCACCGAATAACAGATATGGTGAAGAAATTAAGGTATTTATTGGTACACGTGCTACAAGTGAAGGTTTAGATTTTAAAATGATTCGTCAAATTCATATTTTACAACCTTGGTACAACTTATCACGTCACGAACAAATTATTGGACGTGGTATTCGTAGTTGTAGTCATATAGAATTACCGCCAGAAGAGCGAAATGTAACAATATATCAATATGCTGTAACGGAAAATGCTAAAAGTAAAAATGAAACAGTAGATTTATATTATTATCGTATTGCTGAAAATAAGGATATTATTATAAAAAAGATTATGCGTATTATGAAGGAAAGTGCTATTGATTGTAATTTTTTTAAAAAACAAAATGTAATATTAGATGAAAGTGAAAAAGTGGATCAAAAATTACCAAATGGACAAATCATTAAAGTAACATTTGCGGATAGAGCATATTCATCAATGTGCGATTATATGGGAAATTGTGACTATCCTTGTAATTGGGTACCAGATCCTAAAAAGAAATATAAAATAAATGAAGATACATATAATATATATTTTGGTAAACAAAATATTGAAGAATCAAAACGATATATTAAAGAATTATTCCATCATGGATTTGACTTTATATTAAGTGATATTGAAAAATATTTTAAAATACGAGCTCCACATATTGAAAGTATATTTATTTATAAAGCTTTAGATGAATTAGTGGATAATAAAAATGAAATTATATTAGATATGTATAAAAGAAAGGGTTATTTAATATATCGTGGTAATCATTATATATATCAACCATTTGATTATGAACGAGAAGATTTATTAATGATGTATAGAAAATTACCGCAACCACATTTTCCAAGTAAAGTAGATTTAGATAAATATAGTTATGATTATGAACCAAGAGAAGTAAAAGAAGGTAAAAATGAGAAGCATAATTTAAATCATTTAAATAAAAGTAAAATTTATAATAATATTATGAAAGATATACTTAAAACAAAAGATATTTATTCTTTTATTGATTTATCTGAATCAGATGAATTTTTATATTCAATTATAAATATGATAATAGATAGATTATTACCAAATGAATATCATTCTTTTATACAAACATTAATAAATAATATACATAATAATAATTTAAATGATTTAAATAAAAAAATAATTGAATGTATAAATCAAAAATTAATCTATTTTAATAGAAATATTCAAACATCAAGTAAAAAAGAAAATATATTAAATCAAAAAAGTATAATAGGTTATATATATAATAATTTATATTATGTTTTAGAAAATATAAATGAAAATAGTACAAAATTAGTAATTAAAAAAAATAGTAACAAAACCGGAGAATTTAAATTTATATTAGCATCAAAGGATTTAAGTTATAAAATAGAAAAAATGAAAGAATTACAAAGTCGTGAAAGTAAAAATGAAACTTCACAAATTAACAAACGACCTAAAAACCTTATTTATGGTAAAATGGAATGGGATAAAAAGAAAGAAAAACGTGTTTTTATGATTGTTGATAAATCTCGTGAAGAATTTATATTAACAAAACAACAAAAGAAATCAGGTCGTGCTACTATTAAAGGTATGGTTTGTAAATCATTTGGTATTTCACGACTTAAAGAAGAAGTTTGGAAAAAACTTGAAATTCCTGAAAGTAAAGGTAGTAAAGTTGGTAAAGAAGGTATTGAATTTTTATGTACAGCAATTGAATTATATCTTCGTTATAAACAAGAAAAAGAAAAACATAATTCGAATGGTAAAGTTTATTTTCAAAGATAAATAATTAAAAATAAATAATTAAATAAGTTAAAAATAAATAATTAAATAAGTTAAAAATAAATATTAATTTTATAATGATATATTATTATAAAATGGAAAAGAAAAATTATAAAAATTATAAAATAATATATATTACAGGAGGTTTAGGTTTTATTGGAATTAATTTAATTTTTAAACTTCTTGAAGATCCACTTAATTTAATATTTGTAATTGATAATGAAGTTTATGGAAGTCGTCAAAAAGTATTACAAAAATGTGGTTTAATCAATCATGAACGTGTAAAAATAAGTTACTTAAATATTTGTGATACAAATGAATTATTTGAAAATATACAAATAGATTTATCTATATACCATTTAAATAAAATTGATGAAATCTATCATTTAGCCGGTATTGCTTCACCGTTATGGTATAAAATATATCCTGAAGAAACTCTTGATGTTTCTTATATTGGTACTAAAAATATTTTTAATCTTGCTCAAAAATATAATTCAAAAGTGCTTATTTGTTCTTCATCTGAAGTATATGGTGATCCTGAACATTCCCCACAAAGTGAAACTTATTTTGGAAATGTAAATCCTTATGGTGAACGTTCATGTTATGATGAAGGAAAACGTATTATGGAAAGTTTAGCATACACATTTCAACGAAAATATAATTTAGATATTAAAATAGTACGAATTTTTAATACATATGGACCTTATATGAATATTGATGATGGTCGTGTTATTCCATCTTTTATTAAAAGTTATTTACAAGATAAACCTATTACTATTTTTAATAATGGAACTCAAACTCGTTCTTTTAATTATGTAGATGATACTATAAATGGTATGGTACAATTAATGGATAGTAATATAAATGAACCAATTAATATAGGAAATGATAATGAATTTTCAATATATAATTTTTATCAAATATTACAAAGTATTATAGAAGAAAATTTTCCAGCATATCATAAAAAGAAAGAAATAGTATTTGGAATAAGTGATAAAGATGACCCAAAATTGCGAAGAGCTGATTTAACAAAAGCACAATCTTTGTTAAATTATGAAATTAAAACAACTTTAGATGTTGGTTTAATAAAAACAATAAACTATTTTATTGAATATAGTGATTGTTAATTTTTTATTTATTTAATACACTATATTTAACAACTTTTTTTGATTTCTTTGATTTCTTTACTTTTTTAACTTTAGAAACCTTTTTAACTTTTTTTACACTTTTTTTTGTAGATTTCTTTAATGATTTTTTAGATTTATGCCATTTTTGTAAAGCTTTAACATCACAATCAAATTTAGCATAAAGTTTAGGATTACGTTTGTTATAAGTACGTAATACTACAATACGCTTTAATACGGAAGCATAAGATAAATCTTTAACAGCATGTTTTAATTTGCTTAAACGTTTAGAAGCACTTAATTTTGTAGAATAACCGTATTTAGTAAATTCGTCTTTTTTTAATTTTGGTAATACACGTTTTTTTAATGGAGTACGTCCTTTAGCACCTTTATCTGGAGTACAATGTGGTTTAACACGAACTCCAGATTTCTTTTTGTAAGAACGAATTAATATTTCATTTTTTTTACACTTTACACCATTTTTTACTTTTCCAGAAGAGCTCATTTTTTATTTTTTTCTATTTTAATAGAATATTTTAATTTTTTAATAAATAATAAAAAGTGATTTTTAAAAATAAACGAATATAAAGAAGTTAATACTAATAAAAAGTATATAATAAAATAAAAATTTAAAATTCTTTTAATAAAAAAATATTTTATTAAAAAATGGAATTATTTAATTTATGTGGTAAAAATACGAATATCATTAAAGATGAACAATTAAAAAGTGAAATAATTAATTCCATTAAAAATATTGGTACATATAATTTAGATTCGAAATATTATCAATTTCTTAATTTTAAAAATGTGAATCAACTAAAAAATAGTGAATTTAAAATTGGTATATCAACATTTGGTAAAAAGTATAATTTATATTTAAAAAATATAAATAATAAAAATTATTGTATATTTATTAATAAAAAAACGAATCAAATGATATTGGGTAAATTTACATTTGCGTTATCATTATTTGATGGAACCTTATTTGATGGTGAATTAATTAAAAATAGTAGAAATGAATGGTTTTTTATAGTAAATGATTTAATTTATTATGAAGGTAAAAATATTATAACGCACGATTTTGAATCTCGATATGAAAGAATAAAAAAAATAATTGAAACACAATATAAATATGATACGAATAGTCAATGTAAAATATTAATAAAAAAATATGTAGATGTAAAATATTTAAATAGTTTAATAAAAGATTATATTTCGCAATTATCATTTAAATGTAGTGGAATTATTTTTAAAGAAGTTAATAATTTTGGAAATAATTATACATATATTTTTCCAGAATGTCGTACAGATACTCGTATTTTAAGTAAAGAAAAAGAAGAAGAAAAAGAAGAAGAAAAAGATGATGAAAAAGATGATGAAAATAATGATTTTTTAAGTATGTTAGCATCAGATTGTACAGTTGTTACATTTGATAAAAAAGAAGAAAAAGAAGATACTTTATCTTCTATTAATACTTCATATTGTATATTTATGGTTAAAAGTACACATATGCCAGATATTTATGAATTATATTGTAAAAGTTCAAGTGGAAATATTGAAAAACAAGGATATGCTTCAATTCCAAGTATGGAATGTAGTAAAATGATGAGAAAACTATTTGAATCTAAAAATGAAATTATAATGAAATGTATTTATAATAAAATATTTAAAAAATGGATTCCAATAGAAGAATCAAATAATAATGTTGATAATCTTCATAAAATTAATAAAGTTAAAGTATATGTTGAAAATATAGAAGAAGATGAAATTTAATTATTTATAACTTTATTTATTTCACTTTATTTTTTACTTTATTTTTTCATTTTATTGAATAATTTCTTTATAAAATATAGTATACATTATATTTTATAAAATATGCCTATTGATTATACAAAAGATTTTATGGAAGCTGCTGAGCGAAACAGTATGTTACAACTTCAACCTGCTTCCATTTCAGGAGGTGGTAAAGGTGCTGTAACAGGTGGAGGTTATGTTGGTATTGCTTTTCTTCCTCAAAGACCTATTGGAGGAATGATTGGACGAATGAGTTATGGTCCTCAATGTACACCATTATTTGGTGGTGAATTATTACAAGGTGGTGCTAAAAAAAGAGTGAAAAAAGTCAAAAAAGAAAAAGATTGTGAATGTGATTGTGAAGAAGATTTAGAGCATAGTGAATTGGGACGTTTATTTAAACTACAACGCGGAAAAATGAATGGCGGTGCGTTAGTAACACAATTTTCAGCAATATCCCAAGTAGCACCATTATTTGCTAATATGTCAATTAATAGTATAATAGCAATTATTATTTTAATTTTTGGCCATAGTTATGCGTTAACATATGGAGAATCAAAAAAAGGTAAAAAAACACATAAAAGTAAAAGTATGAGTGGAGGAGGAGTCTCATTATTTTCTCAAATATTAACACCATTAGGTAGTTCAAATTTAATAGCCATTGCATCATTATTATTATTACATTATTTTGCAGTAAAACGTAAAAAAATGGAATATGGAACACGTGGTGGAGGAATTAAAAGTGAATTACAAGCTTCTATATTTGAAAATGAAATGAAAATACATGAAATGATAGGTGGTCATAAAATATATAAATCCCTTCAAAATATATTTTTAGGTTCAACTTATAAATTAGGAGATAAAGATATTATGGGTGGTAAAAAAGATATAACAAAAAAGAAATTAAAAAGCGCGATAGCTCCAATAAATAAAGATAAATATATAGCAATTGGAATAATGAATTTATTAAAAAGTTTATTTACAAACTTTTATTATACCATTTATAAAAATAATAAAAAATCGGCAAATTATTATTCAAAGAAAACATATATACTTTTTAAAAAAATATTTGATGTAATGGCTCCTATTTCTGTTGCGTTATATTTAAAAAAAAGTAAAAATGTAAAAGTTTCCAAAAAAATAAATAAAATATAATATTGACATATTATAGAAAATAATAAAATGTCAACACAAAAACAAGAATTAGAAAAATTAATAGATAATAATCAAGAAATTAGTATTGAATTATTTAGAAATAATGTAAATGAAATTACTTTAAGGATTCAACATGAAACTGGACGTACTAAACGAGAATCTATTGTTGAATTTTTATCTAATTTAACCACATTAATGCCATATACATATTCTTTAATGGCTAGAAACAGAAGAGTACATTTAGAATTAATGCGACTAGGTAGAAAAAAGGTAATTCAATATGAAATGAAAAAAACTATATTAGAAGAAAGATATAATATCTTAAGAACAAAATTTAATATTATAAAAGAAAAAATTGAAGAAATAACTTCACAAAGTAACGGAGTAAGAAATACAAATGCTAGAAGAACAGGTACTGGAGAAGCTGGGGGTGCTGGAGGTGTTGAACTTGAAAATGTGGGTCTTCCACCAACTTCAATAGTTCAAAGAGAAGAAGCAGTACAATGTAATCCTAATTGTAAAACAAATGATCCTAAATCTTGTTGTACTATAAGTGGAGGTAAAAAGAAAAGTGTAACTAAAAAAAAGAGTGTTACTAAAAAGAAAAGTGTAACAAAAAAGAAAAGTGTAACTAAAAAAAAAGAGTGTAACTAAAAAAAAGAGTGTAACTAAAAAGAAAAGTGTAACTAAAAAATAAATTCTTTAACAAAAAAATAATAATAAAATAAAAATTATAATAAATAATTATTTATTATAAAATGTAAAAAAATATATTTATCTATTATTATAAGTAATTACGCATTAGCTTCATTCCTTTCATTAACATATGTACGTAATCTAGAATTATTATGCGTATAAACCATACTTATTAATTCTAATATAAATTCCATATCATCTTTTTTAATATATTTATATGTATTATAAAAAGTTCCAATTTTTTGACAAATATTGATAATTTTTGCTTGTATTTCTTCATTTGTAGCAATACTTGGGACACTATTAATACGTCGAATTGCTGTTTGAAATCTTTCAAATATATTTTCAAATGTTTTAAAATATCTATTTGTTGCTGACTCAACGCGTTCAAGTGCTCCTAATTGTGTTTGAGTCATTAATCCTGCTTCACTGCCATTATTTACATTATTTGTAATTGGTGTATAATCACTTCTACATATTAAATTATAACCATAAATATTTGAATTACTTTCAATTCCAGACAAATAAAATTCAGATTCAGTAATTTTATAAAATATTTCACTAAGTCTATATTGATATTCCGTATTAACTATATCTAAAGTATTTATAATAGAATCATTATTAAAAATTAAGGATAATTTGTGCATTCTATCTTTTGCTTGATGATATTTATAATCATCAATATTTATGTCAAAAGGAACACGTTTAATACCATAAAATGACTTAAGATATTTAATTAATGAATTTCGAGTAGCAATTGTCAATTTTAAACCTATATTATTTATAATTTGTATATAATAATTATTATCAAATATTAGACCATATATTTTATTTCCAAAATGAATTATTTTTATATTTTTTATATTTAATGAAAATAAATGTGGTGATACAAATTTGGTTCTATCTGATTTACCATTTTTAATTATTTTTATTGGAACTGTATTTATTACTTCTATTCCATTATCTGTAAAATATGTATCTTCTAAATTATAAAATAATGGTGGTACACGTAGTCCATATGGTAAATCTGTTATAATTCCAGAATATCCGATTGATACTAAAAAATCTGGATAATCTGTTAATACATAAAATCCTCTTAATTCTACAATCATATTTTTCATTGCTGATTTTTCAATTAAAGTATGATTACTATTATGAAGATTACCACTTTTAAGAATAGTATTTACCATACTTGAATATATTGGTTCAGATCTTTGTGAATAAAAAATCATATTTAATTTATCTGGAATAATTGTATATTCTTCGTTAAGAATTGCACCGTGTCCCATAATAAATAAACGTTTTTCAATTGGACCAGTAGCACCACCAGCACCAGCACCAGCACCAGCGCTAGCGCTAGCAACATTTAAAGCTGTTATAGGATATGTTCTTCTACGATTATGACTATTACGATGGCTTATAAATGTTTCATGTAACATACGTAATGTTTCGCTTATTTTAGCACTATTACGAGTTTCGTGAGCATGCCGTAATTCGGATATATAAAAAGTAATTTCTTGAGGTAATAATTTATTTAATTGCTTTATAATAACTTTAGGACTGTATCCAATGGTTTTACAAAGTTCATTTATAAAAGTTATATTGTTTGGAGAAATTGTAGACATTATATACTATATAATTATATATTTATAATTATAAATAAAAAAAAATAAAAAATATTCTTATTAAACAAAATTAAAAACATTATTTTTTTTTGATTTTAATAACGGTAATACTTTATCAACTGTTATTTTTAATCTATCTTTAGCATTCATTACACTATCATTATATGTAACTTGATTTGGATAACGTGTTAAAATAATTGTTTGTGTACGAAGTACTGAAAATCCTTCACTAATTTTATAATATTTAATAGAAACTGTTTCATATGGTGATTTATTGACTAATATGGATGAAGGTGTTATTTGATTTTTAAATAAACCAACTTCTTGATTATCAATAGAAATAATAATATCATTTACATCAACATAATTTGCTAAATCAGAATCTGGATCTAAATCAACAACAAACCCTCCACGATATAGATTATCATCAATTCCAAAAAGTGGTACTAAATATCGTGGTATTTGAATTAATACTGTACCTAATGCTCCATAAATTCGTGATCCATCATTTAATATAAATTTATAATTTGAAGATGATGGTATTGTTAATGGATTATTTGAAGCATCAAAATTTGTTCGTACTGGTCTACCAGCTAAATCATAAGATATGATTTGATTCACAATATTTTCAGCAATATATTGAGCTACACCACCACCTAATTGATTTGAATCACCCATTCCATAATTTGTAATCGCAATCACTTGACCAATTGAATTTAATAATGGTCCGCCACTATTTCCTCCAATGATCGTTCCATCTGTTAATACAGATTCAACATAAAATGCTGGAAATTCACCATTATATTTATTATCTCGTACAATTCCAGAAGCAAAAGAATCTTCATCAACACCTGCTGGATTACCTAATACAAAAACACGTGAACCAATTGGTGTTTGACGAGATTTACCCCATTTTAAAAATTGTTGATTTGTTAAACCATCAATTTTTAAAACAGCAATATCACATATTTGATCATAACCAACTAAACGTGCTTGAAATACTTTATTGATTCCATTTACTCCATTTACATTTGATACAGATACATCAAATTCAACACAAGGATCATATCGTTGAGTAGTTTCATTAAAAATATTTGATAATACACAATGAGCACCAGTAACCATATAACCAGTTGCTGTTACAAAAAAACCACTACAACTATAAACGTTATCATTAGCATCAATCGCATTAAATGATGAACAAGCATCATATGAGTTACTATAAATAACGGAAGGTGAAATTGTATTATAAAAAGCCATTGATTTAATCTTTTTATTAAAATCATATAAAGATAAATCAGGTATATCATCGATTATAACCATACTATTTCCAGTTAAATTTAAACCATCATAAACAATAATATATTTATTTGATGTTAATTTAATAGATGAAAAAGAGTTATTATTTGATGATAAATTATTAATTCGTGATGAATAATTAAACGCAGTTCCGGAAAAATTTTTATTTTTATAAAATGATGCCATATTTAAATAAATATATTTATTTTATATTATTATATTAGATATTTAATCATATTTATTTAAAAATAAAAAAATGGATTATAAAATAAATATACTACTTTTGTTACTTATCATATTTTTGTATAAATTTTATACTAAACATACTTTACAAGAAACTTTTGTAAATAATAATAGCTCTATCAATAATGATATAGATAATACATATGGTTTAGATAAACGTTGTGATTTAAAAAACCCTAAAGCAATTATACCCAAACGTTTATTAGTAAAATCAAATAGTGAACAACTTTATAAAAATCCAAAATATAATATTTCTCATAATAAAGGTTTTAAAGATACCGGATTTTTAAGTGATTCTATTCAAGTAGAGTTAAATAAAAATAATAAATTCATTTTTTTTAAAAATAAATGTATAAATAAATGTTATAATAAATGTTTTAAAAATTGTATGAATAAATATATTGATTTAGATAATGAATTATTAAAAGTTCCTCTTTATTTATATCCAGAATTATATTATCACCCTTTAGATGAACCAAATTAAATAAAATAAAACTAAAAATAAAAATATACAATTATAATAGTGTAATAATATTATTATAATTATTATAATTATTATAATTAAATAAATATGGAAGCTTTACAAGGTCAAATACCAGGAGGAATGAATGCTTTAAAAGGTCAAATACCAGGAGGAATGAATGCTTTACAAGGTCAAATACCAGGAGGAATAAATGCTTTAAAAGGTCAAATACCAGGAGGAATGAATGCTTTAAAAGGTCAAAT
>JACCEA011066494.1_pt1 | contig 10483 bp, 7 predicted proteins | sample 7449851 | NCBI WGS metagenome assembly JACCEA01 (sample SAMN15323453, study PRJNA562643) | freshwater metagenome | isolation source: river surface water | place: USA:Blue River Watershed | collected 2017-08-18 | reverse complement strand
GATGTTCAACTGGTACACGTGCAGCAAATTCATTTTTTGATGATATCGGCAATGAGCGATCGAAACTACTTGAGCTCAAGGATGCTGAACGAAGCTCTTCAATTGCATGAGGAAGTGATTTCCCAGAGAGGACCAAGAGAGACACTTGGCTCATCCAAAGAGATGCTAATTGCATGGCTGCAGCATCATGACCAACTGATTCATACTGGGGAAGAGATTGAATTCTCAATCTGGCTATTTGAACCAAAGTATCAATGCATCTTACGGCAGCTGCGTTGTCAGGATGTAGAATGTGAGATGCATCATCAGCTACACTACCCATCGTCTTTCCCTCAATACTTCGACTCACAGCAGGATTATATCTAGTAGGAGAGAGCGGTCGCAATTCGCGTTGCTCGGGAATATCAAAAGACTGCGACCGGTCATTTCTAAAATAGTCGATATTATGAGAAATGGTAGGTTCCAAAGAAGAAGGGTCTTGAGAATATGCTTTTCCAATCATAATAGTATTTTCGCGTCCACTATAAGCATCACATGACATAGATTTCAACGAAGAAGCTCCTTTGGGAGTTCCTTTTTGTGAGGTGCTGGGTTTCAATTCATTTACGATGTGCTGAGGGTGAACATTTAGGCGAGCCGCTTCGACCATAACCTGCTTGGCAAGAACTTCATCTTTTTGTTGTTGCAAGCGATGCTTTCGTTTCTCCATAAATGCAAGAACAGCAGGATCTGATATTTCATCAACACTAGAGCTTCTTTCCACAGAGCCATTCAATTTTAGGTTTCCCTGACCTCTGGGTGTAGAAGCTTGTCCCTCAATCGCCTTGGGAGTTCCGGCCGCACTGCGAGATTGTGTCGGTGTACACTTGGTGTCACCAATAGGAATCGGTGGAGGAACATTACGAGGTCGTTGAGCACCCTGATATATCGAAAAAGGTTCTTGGCTTGTCTCTAATAATGATAATGCAATGGCCTCCTCCATATCACGAGTAAATCCAGAATCATGACGTTGTAAAGTCTTCCCGGCTACTTGTTGTTGTTGCATACTAACCATGAGAGCGTGTCTGGCTTGTTCTTGTTCCATTTTAGATCTCTCTTCGTCGACCTTTTGCTGGCGCTGTTGATCAATGAGTGACCTCCTAATCGCTTCCTCCTCCATTTGTCGCTCTTGCTCTGCCCTTTTCTTCTTCTCGATCTCATAGGATTGTTGACTCACATCCTTAGCTACATGCAACAAAACTGGATCGACAGAGTCGTCACTTTTCACAGGTGGTGGTGGATTGCTGTGCTGGCTTTCCTCGCATTCAATATCAGTTTTCAAGAAGTTATCATCATTCAGCTCTTGCATGAGTAAATCACGCATTTTCTCCCTACGTTTACTCTTGAAAAACATTTTAAACACTAGGATTGATTGCTTTCTGATACTGGAATATGGTAAAATACGAAAAAGAAAATCCTAACGAAGAATTACAGGCGCTGAGAATACAATAACATACCAAACAGAGCACAATCTAATATAGAGTGCTCTGCTAAAACATACTTCTACATGACATCTCAGTCAGCAGGCAACACACGCATCAGCATATATTAGAAAACTTGATATTTCAAAACCTCATTATTTAAAAGTTTTGTTGTTGATTATATAGGTTCCCGATCCACATCCCACTCTGCAGATTTATGGTATACTTAAGTTATTATTCCACCAAGTTCTTCTTGATAGAAAATATTCATCAAGGAGTTTTGGTTATTTTGGAGTTTGGCTTGGAGCGTGCAAGACAATATTGTGTCGCTTTGTGTTAGAAGTTGGCACATTGATCTTATTTTAAAGAAAGATCCAAATCTGATACACATCAACCAAGGATTCATTGAAGATAGTCATTGGATACTTCTTGAAAGACATTGACTAATTACAAATTCTGATTGCACCTTTTCATTCAAATAAATTCAAATAAAAAGAACCCATCAGGATTAAAGAGGTCTAATTGCATTGGCTGGTGTGTGATATCGAAATTCATATAAAATCAGCATCTCACTCAAATCGTCCTTCTCTTGCAATCTCTCATTTCATAAACTTCTCTGCAAAAAATAATTTTCAAGTACATTTTGGTTTCGCGACTCCATATCGTTACAGAATCAAATTCAGTTGTAGAAAAGTAGTGATATATATTATATCATATTGTTGATCATCTAATTAACTCTACCAGCTAAGTATTGTGTTAATTAAGTACATCACACAAGACACGCAAAGTTTTGGATTATTACAGCAGCATCCAGCATACCTTTGATCAGCATAGTAATATTTTTACAGTATATTCTTCAAATACTTCAAAATGAGTTTGGAGGTGAGCTTTATCGTTGCCTGCTAGGGTCATCATTTGCTTATTTATTTGATCTAGACGCCATTGACTATAAAAACGACAGAGGAAAAGAGAGATGAAGGTAATGATAATTTAGATCTCTGACCCAGTTCCCACACATGACTTGCATGTTTCTATACAGAGTTGGTGCATGAGCTTTTCAAAGTCTTCCCAAAGGTTTTCGGAAAGAAAGAACCCCGTGATGAATATTTTCTAAATGTTTTAAAGGGTGGAGATAGTGTTCACATAAGCGATATTGTCCAAGCACCTGTTGTTCACGCTGTGACAAGCAACCCTGAGATTGTCAAACGTGCCATTCACAGATATAGAGTAAGGATACAATCGGCTCATCAAATGTTTTAATAAGTTGTTTGTATTAGGGATTTACTGTTGTCAATGAAACAGTCAAGCAGAATACCTATCAGCGAAGTGATTCCAATACTCTTATAATAAAAGACTTGCCAATAGGACTTCAAACTGAGCAAGTTTTGAGCATCTTCAATAGTGATGGACCGAGACCCACAAGTGCACGTTCCGATCAACACAACAATTGGTATATGTAACATTATTGTTTTGCACCACTATTGCATAAACATCATTTTATTTGTTAGGTTTGTGGCATTTGCTTCTGAAGACGAATCAAGACAAGCATATGCATCTAGCAAATCGATGACATATGATGGAAAACCCATTAGAGTCAGCATGAAACGAGAGAACCATGTGCGCAATAACAATTATGATAGTCGTCCCAGCCCAATTCGGCCAGAGTACAACGAATTAGGACATTTGGGACCGATGTCGCCAGTAATAAATCCGTACCCAGTTTATTATCCCCCTATGGTCGGCCAGTTCTATTACCCGGTACCGTATAGCCCGTACGCTCCAGTTGATATGAGTATGTACCATTATTACCCTCAATTACCACAGCAACAAGCTGTGTACTCTTATGCCATTCCTTCTCCAACTGGAGGAGGGGGTGGTAGTGGAGGAAATTTTGTTAATCGCCGCCCCGGCAGAGGAAATGGATCTAACGGTTACAACAATAATGTTAGCTACAACAGCGGCAGAGGCTACAATGGCCCACGAAGAGAAAAATCACCACGTGGCGGACAACAGTTTTTTCCATCTGATGGTTCCACTGCGACTGGAATTGTCGAGGGTGACCCGGTCGTGGAAAACTATCCTGCCCCTTCTGCCACTACCACCACCCAATCTGAATCAGATATTGCTTGTAGTGGTGTGGGCTCAGAAGAGACTACTCCAATGCCGGTGACCATTGATACCACAATGGAAACTCCAGTGGAAGTAGATGTCAAGAGTGAAGAAATCGATAACCATGAAAAGCGGACTCGCAATAACGCACCCGTTGAGGTCGATGGCACACAAGGACGTAAGAATGGCAACAGCAATAGTAACAATATTCAGAAGAAGGGTAATACTCAGCGATCGAATAATTCATCCTCAGGAAATCTAAATCCTCAAAGTAATAATAGTGCTCAAGGTAATACAAACAGTAACAATCGCAGTAGCAGCAAGATTCCTAGAGATCGCTCACAAAACAACAATAGTGGCAAAGAAGCAAATGATCCCAAGAAGGAAAAGCCTCGCGCTCCCCAAGTCAAGCTTTCAATGGAGGCTGATTTTCCAATCCTTGTCGATCAAAAACCAACCACATCAGCAATCAAATCTTTTGGTAAAATTGTTATTATCTTGTTTTTAATTTAGGGATTTAAATTTTGTTGTTCAGATTATGCAAATGCCGTGAAGAAAGCACAACCAGCGGCACCGTCACCAACTCCGATGGTAGAACCAGTCGTTCCAAGTGTAATCAACACAACGAAGGAAGATATTATTCTCCATTCAGTTAAGACCAACATTTCAACTGTAGTAGAGCAGGCACAAGTTGCTCCAGCGCCGCCTGTAGTTGAGGTTGATCAGCCGTTGTCTTTTGGATGTTTTGAAATGCCGGCTATGAGTGAACCACATGCGAATTTGTCAGGTGATAGCAACACGACCAGCAATGGTGGTGCCAAGAAATCATTCATTGATGTAAATTGAAATTTCTTTTATTTTTCGTATAATTAACATTTTATTTGCAAATAGGCCCTCCGACAACCGAAGAAATAACAGAAATAACTTTTCTGCAAGGTGCTGGTGAAGTTTGCTGGGAAATATTACAAATAATTCCTTAAAATGAATTCTTCACAATCCTCTTAGTTGTTATTTGTATCTTTTTCTTCGCGAAAGCTCTGTTTTGAGCCGACTGTTTTTCCCCATTTCTTTTCATCGCTCTTCGAATCATCATCAAAGCTACAATCTTTATTTTTCCTGAATCTAATGCTGTCTCTGTATTCTTCCATGGCATCTTTGCTTTTTTCGTCTGCGAATCGTCGATCGTCGTTTTCACCTGAGAATTTCGCTTCATTTATTATTGATTTTGATTCTGGTGGGATAAGGATGTAAATAACTCCATCATCAGTTACGAGACACTCTTTATCATCTTTCCGTAGTTGCCACGGATTTCCCATTAACGGTATTTCCCCCAAATACGTATTAGATAGTACCATTGTATGTGATCCAGTTTCACCGGACAAAAGAGAAGGTCCAATTTGCTGGTTATTTCTAGCTGAGCTTAAGCAAATCTTATTCTCCTGGGATTCAGATTCACCTGTCTTCTCACATTTATTATTCTCTCTCATATCAGTATGGATTATGGCGATTTCTCCCGAGCAGTTATCGATTACACCATTACTGGAAAATTTGCAGTTGAAATTATTCGCAGGTAATAATTCATAAAACCATTTGCTATATGGTAGAGGATATAGGGGATGAACATCTGATTCTCTACGAAAACTTTGTTCCAACAATTCCTCATTCCAATATTTTGGAGTAGCAAGTTTGCCATACGTCGCGGGACCGTCTTTGCTCTCAGCATGTACGCCTCTGGACAAAATTCTATCATCATCTTCTTCATAATGACTTGAATATTTTGTGTCTGTAATCATGTTGCTTTGTCTGTTTCTTTTTCGTCCTGTCCAAATCATATTCTAACTGTTTTTCTAACCTTTTTTACTTATTTTACTTATATTATGTAGGCGCCCTCACAGCAAACGGTCGATTTGGCGATAATTTAATTATAAATTATTATATACCTTGATATGTAAATCACACAAATTATTGGGAGTGCGCGTTTAGTGCTCTGCTATACAGCCAGCGCCAGCAGTAGCGCACCATATGAGAGGAAGGACGCACAGGCGCAGCAGAGCAGCCTTAATTCCAAATTAGTTGCTCGTCAGGCAGCAGCAGCAGCAGCAGCGCGCCAGACGAGAGCGCGCTCAGGCGCAAAACAGAAGTAGCACGATACACGAGCGCCAGGCGCAGTCGCAGCAGGCGCAGCACATGCTGCATTCTTATTGGCGCCAGCACAGTCTGGAGTCGCTCAGTCTATTACTTTATATCGCTCTTGTATGTAGTAGACGATAAGTCGCGAGTTTTTGACCGTTTAGTAGTGTTGCGCAAAATTAGATAGAAAACTAGCTCCATCAGAATATATTTGATGTTTCTTTTTGCCAAGATTGTCCTCCACCAGATTGCATCTCTAGCGCCTCATGAGCATGCTGCAACGAGTTGTAACGAATCTAAACAGAGCAATCACTTCTCCCGACATGCAAATACCTTCATTTAAAAGAACGGAAAATAATAGCAAAGTAGCGGAAACTATATTATCCGAGTTTACTCCAACAATTGAAACTGAATACGAAGATGAAATTCGTTTGGAAAATAACTATAATAATCAGGATGATTTGATCCAAGAAAATAAATATCTTAGAGAGGAGCTGACGTTGTTGTGCCAAAGAATAATAGAGTTGGAAGAAATTGAGAAGAACTTCAATAACTCTGGTGAGACAATACCTCTATCCTCATGCGATTCGATTGAATCCAATGGAAAAATTGGCAAGGCAATGTTCCAAATACAAAAGCTCGAAGAGGACCTTCACCGAGAACGAATGTTCACGAGAGAACTATCACGGAGAATAGAAACGCAGGAAAGATCTATCATAGAAAAAGAAGATGCTATCATATCCCTAGAGGCAGTCATTGAAAAACTTTTGTCTGATTTGGAGGTTTTTCAGCATTCTAATCAAATGCTGAAGAGCGACATACTTGAGCTGCAAGTGAAGAGCGCCACACACAGCCAGAGGGGAAATATTTTGACTTCCGCTGTGGAGCAAGTTGTCCATATGGAAGAATTACTCCATGAAAATCAAATAGAGTTGGGAAATTTGGTGGAAAGCAAACAACGGCTGCACTCCCATATTGATGGTAAAGTATACATTTTGGGGTTGTTACCACTTTTCATGCGATGATTTTGACCATGTAGAGCTAGAAGATATGATTCACTCTAGAGATGAACAACTATTGGAGTTACTTCGTCAGCTTAATGAGTATGAGGAAGCTGTACTGAAACTTGAATCCATCATTCATGATGCAAATTCCAAAATCATGGCACTGGACAAGAAGTGTGACTCCCAAGCGAAGGAGATCAAACGAATTAATTCTTATAAGATAGAAAACTCAGTTCATTTCATCCCATCTATAGGATCAACGGGATCAACCCCACTTAATGTAAGTTCTATGAATTCCTCCAATGATTTATATCATCTCATGCCGTGTCACATTATACCAATAGTGCAATGGTCATTTGGAAAATCGTCGGCCGGTGGAGTTGCAAATCCCAAATAGGCCGTTTAGTTCTAGCAATTTAGACTCTATTGGATGTTCTCCGATCCCATTATTTCCGTGGATGAAGGAAAATTGATCAAATATTTAACATAGTAATTAATAAAATAAACAAAAGTCGCAAATTATCTTCTATCGAGAGGACAAAAAGTTGAAAGCGCTACTGAAACTACTTTCCTTGTGATTATTTTGTTTGGAAGATGCTTTTTGAAGCAACATCGGAATGTCATGAGTCAAAACTTTGTCCATTTCGTAAACCATATTCTTGTCCAATTTTTTGAATTCTGAAATGTCCTTTACCTCACTCAACATCTTTCGGTATTGATTCACATTGGGAAAATCTCCCAGCGGTAGGTTATACCTCCTTGAACATGCGACAAATTCTCTTTCCAAATTATCGAGCAATTGCCGCTGTTTCTCTGATCTTCCTATCATATAAGGCATCTGCTTGCGCAGGTAATGAATAATATATGCATGAACTTTTACACTTCGGGCCCGTTTTACCAATTCATTAATCCTTCGAACAACTGCGTTTTGCGGCAAGCTCATCATTTCTTCCAATAAATCTCTTCTTTCTCTTTCAAGTAAAGGTCTAACGAACTGTATTATTGGAATGCATTGAGAAGAGAGATGATTATTTACCGATGTTCGACTGATTTCAGCGGTGAATCCCAAAACGAGCTCATGTACACACGACAAACTTCTGGAGTTTGAACGACTTTCCCCAGCGACCACATTAGTGCTCCGTAAACTCTAAGCAGCGCTTGTGAGTCAATCACATCTGCTTTATTCAGAAGGATCCGAATCTTTTCTTGATGTGGCTTCAGTTCATCAAGGACGGTTTTGAGTTCATCCGAAATATCTAGCTTGTGAGCATCAAACATGATGATAATCATATCCGCTCGCTCGGCGAACCATTTGATTATTTCTGCAAAATCATAATCTCGACCAATGCGTTGCTTCTCTCCGGCCAGTACTCCAGGAGTATCAACAATAGTTATATTCTTCAAAACACTGGCAGCAACCTCAACTCCTTCAAACTTGCACAGGAAATTGTTGCCGAAAGACGAAAGGCCCCGAAACGGCTTTGTGGTTTGCATGACTAATGCATGTCCTGGTATCTGCCTTCCGTATTCATCTCCAGGGGGAGAATGCATGATCGCTGTAAATCTGTCAGTTGTAGGTTCTGGACCAATCCTTTGACCAGGAAAATCCCTTTGCAGTAAGCTCCGTATGAAGGAGGTTTTACCTACGGAATATTGACCCAATATCAATACCATTGGTTTCGCATCAAAATCGGATGGTCCCATTGGTGGAGAGCCGAAATGGGCGTACTTTGAAGCGACTTCCAATGGCAACACTTTTTTTTGATATAATTGCTTCAGACCTTCAAAGATAACATCTTTGTCCATATTCGACATGTCTTCTGAAGGATTAAACAAACGTCCCTGAATTGGATCATCTTGAGCAAAATTGGCGATGATTGAGCGGTCTATTAAATTTGAATGTTTAATTGTTCGACCTAAAACGGACACTTAGATTATTTACCTATATCAGTCTGAAAGCCAGCTTTAAAATTTTGTCGATCATCTATAAAAGAAAGCTGGTGAAATTATTACTTTGGAACCAAATCAGCTAACCAAATGAAGATGCAATTCTTTCAGCATCAGGATGAGAATTAGCAACTGATGAGCTGACATGTGATGGATGCTGGTCACCAGAGTTGCATGAGGGAATTCCTGGAGGTTGTTGTGTATCAATTGGATAAATTTGTGCAGTGTCTTCAGTAGACATCCTTGACCATTCGCTGTTGTATTCGTTCATTTGTGGATTTATTGAGATTCCACCAACCACAGGAATTTGTTGATTTGTTTGCGGTGATATCATAACTTGTGATCTTGGTAGAATTGGTGCATGTGAAGCAGCCTGATAAGCATATTTTCGATTACTTTTCCCATCAACCAGAAGAATCAATGCAAATAGTGCAATAAAATATATGTGGTTCATCTCGAAAACAGCGTACTTTAACATATAAATCAGTCTATTGGTGCTAGATATCTGCTGGGGTGGATCGATCTGATCGATCCCAATCCCAAATCTCTGGAATCTACCGAAGTACAATATTGTATTTATCGAAAGTAATGTCCGATCGTTTTTGCGTCCGTCCCTTTTCTCCGCCGTCTTCTCGTCTTGTCAAACATTTCTTTGGGTTATAAGGCCTTATTAGCCTTTGCAATTCAAATCGGCAAAGACTTGGTTGGCTTCACCATTATGTTATACTGGTCTTCCTTATTTGCCTTCGTCAGTTGTTGACTTCAACATGCAGCTCATTTTATCAACAGGATTTGGTTACAACGTCTAAATGCTTTTTCTTCAATACCATACTTTATTTTGCTTGTACCATCATAAGCGATTTTTATTCCACTATTCATTCCCTTTGGATTTCGTCTGACAATGAGCACCGCATCATTTTCTCCATTGACTCTTGATGTGGCTCTTATTAACCAAGAAGCTGGTTCTGACGAAGTAGGAACGGTTCCCCCGACTTCGGGGCCATCGAGGTCATTATCCAAGAACAAGGCTGCTTTGAGACTGGATACTGATTCGATGAAATCTCCTGGAGAATCCATGCACCAAGCCTATGATTCCAACGATAGCCTCACAATAGGCAGCTTCACAGCGGTTTCGCATAGCCCTGCCCCTGAACATGAACATTTGGAAAAGATAATCAACTTCTTGCACAAAGTGACTATTATGACTAGTGCAAATGATTCTCGAGTGGGATTTCAGAAGAATGGAATGGCTACCATCCAAGAGGATTTTGAGAATCTATCATCCAGTAGTAGTCATAGTACTATTTCGCGTGCAAAGCGTGTAGAAGAGATATTGAGAAGTAGCAGTACAGATGAAGATAGTTTACAAAATGTACAAAGTACAGAGAGTTCTTATCGATTTGATCATACTAAACCAGTGCACGAACAAGCAGTCTCAAGTTCATTTATGTCCCAATTGAACGAGTTAATCGCACAAACTTTGAGAGTTTACAAGGATCCTGTCTTTTTAAGAATATTGAAATCATTCGGGTGGAATAGTCACAGTTCAAAGTTTTCTAATGCATCATCTGCTATGGTGTCTGCTCTCCCTCCATGTATCCAGGGGAAAACTAGAATTTCAAGAATCCCCAGCTTTCAAGAAGAAATGTTTGATAAGGCTGGATTTTTGCAGGCTGTAACTAATATCTATCTTAAATTGAAGTACCGCAATGCTTCAATACAGGCCAATCCTTTAGCTTCCAATGAAAGCGATAACTTCTATGACAATATGAGCAATCCACTATTTGCAATTTCGAATAAGCATGAAATTAATGAAAGAATCGAAAAAATGTC
>JACCEA012345986.1_pt1 | contig 10484 bp, 9 predicted proteins | sample 7449851 | NCBI WGS metagenome assembly JACCEA01 (sample SAMN15323453, study PRJNA562643) | freshwater metagenome | isolation source: river surface water | place: USA:Blue River Watershed | collected 2017-08-18 | reverse complement strand
TTCAGTGATCCTTTATAAGGAATCACTAGGCCTCATTAAGGTTGCCGGAATATTATTAGCCTTTCCCGCAGTCTATCTAAGTACCCGTTCAGGAAGTGAAGAAAAGGCTGCTAAATCGTTGTTGTGGCCTGCCCTACTCTTTGGCTTAAGCGGCGGCCTTGATACCCTTGTAAACTTCGTTCAGACAAGGTTTCTTGTTACTCCCGCCGACCAGGCCGCAGGCACTATCATGATATTTGCAATTGCAGGATTGACCGGCACAATACTACTGGGTGTATTGTCTGCGACAGGCAAAGTGCAATTTGCATTCAAAAATGCAATTGCGGGCGTAGCGCTCGGCATTCCGAATTTTTTCTCGATCTACTTCCTTGTAAAAGGATTGAACAGCGGGGTCTTCCAAAGTTCAGCCACCATACCATTATTCAATATTTCCGTTCTGGTATTCGCTTCCCTTGTAGCAATAGTATTCTTCAAAGAAAGGACAAATAAACTCCAGATAATGGGGTTGCTGTTGGCCACCGGTGCAATTCTTCTGATAGCTTTGGGCGATAAATAAAACAGGAGACGTTTCCGTCTCCTGTAGCTACATTTCCATTAACTCGAAAGCTTAACCCAAATAAACCTTGAGCGCATTGCTATAGCGCGCTTTCTGCAAACGCTTGATTGCGCGCTCCTTTATCTGACGGATACGCTCCTTGGTAAGATCGTACTTTTCACCAATTTCTTCAATGCTTGGCCCGCTATCCCCTTCCAATCCGAAGTACGCCGCAAGGATCTCAGCTTCGCGTTGACTCAGTGATTTCAGAATTCGACGGATCTCATTTCTGAGCGAGTCTTTCATTACATCCTGATCAGTATCACTACTACCTTCAAGTAGGTCGCCCATTGCAACATCTTCCGCTTCATGCACAGGCGCATCAAGCGACGTGTGACGTGTGTTACTGGTAAAGATGTTGGTTACCTCAGTCTCACTCATGTCGAGAATGTCTGCCAGCTCCTCCGTAGACGGCTCACGTTCATTCTCCTGCTCAAATGCAATAAATGCTTTGTTCGCTTTGTTGTATGTACCAATCTTGTTTTGGGGAAGACGCACTAGTCGACCCTGCTCGGCCAAAGCCTGAAGTATAGACTGACGGATCCACCACACCGCATACGAAATGAATTTGAAACCTTTGGTTTCATCAAAGCGCTGCGCGGCTTTGATCAACCCAAGATTACCTTCGTTTATCAGGTCACTGAGAGAAAGTCCCTGGTGCTGATATTGCTTGGCCACCGACACTACGAAACGGAGATTCGACTTCACCAACTTCTCCAACGCGCGCTGATCGCCCATGTGGATCTTTTGAGCCAATGTAGTCTCCTCCTCAGGTGTGATCATAGATATCTTGCTTATTTCCTGCAAGTATTTCTCGACCGCCTGAGAATCACGATTTGTAATCTGGGTGGCAATTTTTAACTGCCTCATAATATAACTCCTTTATTTATTTTATTCACTAATATAACCAGCACACCTTGCATTATATACCGCCATTTTGTCAATCCTAAATAGTAGGCGTAAATAAATGGTCATTGGTTGGTATGCGAACAGGTGCACCGATTTAACTCACATTGTTGCTCAAAATACGTTCCACAATTCACACATGAAAGAACAAAAAAAACTATATCAATACTCTATCATTCGAAAAGTGCTCCAGTGCTGTGTTTAACGAATTATGGTTAATAGCTATAAGGGTATAAGATAAGAACCAGACTGACAAACTTTGAACAATGGAACTACAAAATTATACCAATATGCCAAAAATGCTACCTTTGCGCCGCATTTGACATCAACTTTAACAAAACATGGAAAAGGATCTTTATCAACACCCTGACTATTATCTGCTGGACGAGCTATTGACGGAAGAACAAAAACTGATAAGGGATAGTGTACGCGCCTTTGTGAAAAAGGATATCTCTCCGGTGATCGAGGAGTATGCGCAGAAAGCAGAATTTCCTAAGCACCTCATAAAAGGGCTTGGCGAACATGGATGCTTTGGTCCTTTTATTCCTCAAAAATATGGAGGACCGGGACTCGACTACATTACCTACGGCATCATGATGCAGGAACTGGAGCGTTGCGATTCAGGCATCCGTTCTACCGCCTCAGTGCAGGGTTCTTTGGTCATGTTCCCTATTTATAAATTCGGAAGCGAGGAGCAAAAGCTCAAGTACCTGCCAAAACTCGCCACAGGCGAAATGATGGGCTGCTTTGGTCTTACAGAACCAAACCACGGTTCCAACCCTGCAGGAATGCTGACAAATTTTAAAGACGCAGGTGATCACGTTATTCTGAACGGATCTAAGATGTGGATCTCTAACGCTCCTTTCGCAGATATCGCAGTAGTGTGGGCGAAAAGTGAGGCGGGCGAAATACATGGCATGGTAGTGGAGCGTGGTATGGAAGGCTTCACAACACCTGAAACTCACGGAAAGTGGTCATTGAGAGCATCTGCCACCGGCGAACTGGTATTCGATAATGTGAAAGTGCCGAAAGAAAATATCTTCCCTAACATCAAAGGTCTGAAAGGACCTCTTACTTGCTTGTCTAGCGCCCGCTTCGGCATTGCTTGGGGTGCCCTGGGATGCGCAATGGATTGTTACGATACTGCTTTGCGCTATGCGAAACAACGAGAGCAGTTCGGCCGACCAATAGCCGGATTCCAGCTGACACAAAAGAAGCTGGCCGAAATGATCACAGAGATAACCAAAAGCCAATTACTCAACTGGAGGCTTGGTGTACTGCGCAATGAAGACCGTGCAACACCGGCCCAGATCTCTATGGCAAAACGTAATAGCTGCGACATCGCGCTGAAAGTGTCTAGGGAAGCAAGGCAAATACTTGGCGGAATGGGCATAACGGGCGAGTTCAGCATCATGCGTCATATGATGAACCTTGAATCGGTAGTAACGTATGAAGGCACTCATGATATCCACTTGCTTATCACCGGAATGGATATCACCGGAATTAACGCCTTCGGCTAATCATATCAACTCATACAGAAAGACGAAGCGGCTTCCAGGGAAGCCGCTTCGTCTTTCTATGTCAATATGAAAAAACTTCAGGCACACTTAATCCTTGCTCGGTGATCGAGATCAATCTTCCGCCGTCCTCATACTTTATTAACCCGAGGTCCTGAAGAAAACTGAGATAAAAATCTATATGCTCGTGATACTGCTCGTCTAACTCACACTTGATATACTCTATACACTTTTCGTTGGGCACACCAGGTTCGGAACAGCCCTTACGAATAGCTGAATGGACGATGTTGAAGTTATTCATGGAAAAAGTGTTTTATCGGGTCATACCATCTTTTGCCTTAGCCTTTTCTATCGCAAATCTAAGTCAGGTTATTTAACTGTTATCAAATAAGACAATTTAAACTTATTCAAAACACATGAACAAAAAAAAGCCGATCGAGAACCGACCGGCCATGAAATTGACTCAATGATTCAGACTAAAAATTCAATTGAGCTTGTATCCTCAGCAGATTACCTTTCTGAAGATTGTTCTGTGCTTTAAAGTCCTCAAAACGACGCTCACTGATCGTGTACATCACCGTAAGTTCAAAGTTCTTCATAGGCTGCCATTCAACTCCCGGCTCTATCTCCTTTACATCATAACTGCGGGCATCCAACTCGTGCTTCTTACCACCTTGATAAGTATGCATCCTGCAAAACGGAATAATGACCTGCTTCTTGTGCCTGATAAGATAAGTCATGGTGATATACCCCCCCTTCAGATCTCTCACCTCAATTGAATCAGTCGCCTTGTTAAACTCAGGACCTTTACCAACATTATACTCTGCCTGTATACCAAATGGCTGCGGGTACAGGATGAACGACGCAGCCGCCCTCTGATCGAGATAGGAACGATCGGAACGAATTTTTACACCCGTTGAGGTCTGATCCGTCGGTATCACAAAATGTCCGGTATAACCCTGAATACCTGGCTCTATGAGTTGCTTACCGATCCGGATCGGGTATGATACGCGAGCAACGGCATGTAACTGATTGTTGAGCTCGGGTTTATTCGCTGTCTGTCCGTTGAAAACACCAAAACCAACGACACCATAATCGCCGGACCCCTTCAAACCATCATTAACAAGAGACGAATACAGCTTCCTCACCTTAGATGGTGCCCAGTAAAAGAACGCTGCCATGTCACGTTCATTCGTAACTGCGCTATTAAGGGCATCGTTACGATCTAGTGGCACACGGTTCTGGCTCGACTGCATATTCTCGAAACCATACGGCACCTTACTCTGACCAAGTCGCACGCGGAACTCGTTATTCTTATCAAACCCTACATCCATGTATGCATCACGTATCTGGGCAAAATGCAACCCCGTTGATGAAGCGGAGCTGGCCAAATCCGGCTGAATATATATGTAAACACGTTCATGCACCTGACCGTACAATATCACACGCATACGCCTGATGAACAATCCGCCATTCTCGCCCCATGACCTGTCACCCTGCTCATTTTTAAGTTTCGGATTGGTCTCCAACAGCCTGTTATAGCGGGTCTGCATATACCCTCTGATGGCGACCTTTTCGTACCAATGTGATTTCTTTTCTTCTTTCTTAGTTACAGTGTCTGTTTGACCGTAAGAAGTGGATGCTGCCAATGCAAGCGCTAAAAATGATAATGTTTTTTTCACGTTTCGTTAATGTTGGCGCAAAGGTACTTTCGTAAATACTCTATCAATGTAAACTCACCGTTACCGTTATGTGACCTTTATATTATCTTTATGTTACCTCGAAAAACACACACTTTTTTTTGAAATTATTTTTGTAAGCACTTACCTGCGTTCGAGATATTTATTGCAGATGAAAATTTCCATTTGCAGATGAAATTATGTTGCTTTGTCTTCCCTGCACCAAAACGGCATAAACGAGACCCGGTTTAACTTAAGAAGAAATGACGAATCAAAAGAAATATGCTGTAATTGTTGCGGGCGGCAAGGGAACGCGAATGGGGGGATCTATCCCCAAACAGTTCTTACCCTTACTTGGCCTTCCCGTACTGTGCCATTCAATAATGGCTTTTGCCCATGCCTTGCGAGATGTAAAGATCATCTTGGTAGCTCCGGAAGACCAAATGGACAGTGCGCGGACCATCCTGAAATCATACACAGGAAAACTCAACATTACAATAGTAGCAGGAGGGGAAACACGCTTCCACAGTGTTCGAAACGGCCTGAAGGAAGTGGATGGAGACGGGATCGTATTCATCCATGACGCGGTACGGCCACTTGTATCCCACGAACTGATAGAACGGTGCCTGGAAGGCGCTATACAACATGGCAGCGCCATACCTGCAATTCCGGCAATAGATAGCATGCGCCTCGTTAGCGCCGACGGCTCATCAAAGCCGATTGATAGAAACCATATTCGCATCATACAAACACCCCAAACATTCCGTAGCGATGCGATACTGCCGGCTTTTAACCAAGATTATGACCCGTCGTTTACAGATGAAGCTACGGTAGCAGAAAAATATGGGATTGAAGTATTTCTTGTAGAAGGAGACAAGAACAACATCAAGATCACTACGCCCGGTGATATGATCATCGCAGATACACTTCTGAAAACAAGTGATTAATGAAAACTATCTGGCGCGCCATATCATGCGTTACGATCGCTGCGTTTCTTCCGCCGGCAGTTACAGCACAGATAAATGACACGAATAGTATTTTCAGCACCCCGATTGCCATGGACACCGTGGTCATAAAATCCGGTTTCGACGTAAATGTATTCGTACGCCGGATAAAAGCCGACTCTAGTTTTTACAAAGCGTTTAGAAGTATGCACCTGTTCGCGTATACCGCAAAAAACAGTGTATATGTGAAAGGTAATAGAAGCGACACCATAGCATCGCTGATCAGCACCACTCGACAAAATATCGATGGCAAATGCCGATCTAACAGTATTGTGAAACAAACAGTTACGGGTGACTACTACAAGAAAAACGGCGAAAACAACTATTACACCGGAGCGCTATTCGACTATCTGTTTTTCACAAAAGTACCTGTATGCAACGAGGACGATATTGTAGCTGGCAACATGTCTCAAATTGGAGCCGGCAAAATGGAACTTCAGAAATATCGTCTGAAGCAACTCATATTCAATCCGGGCGCAAAAATAAACGGCATACCGTTCATGACTGACCATGAAAATATTTTCGATGAAAGCGAGTCATATAAATATAATTTCAGTGTATCGATGAGTACATATAATGGCCAGACGTGTTATGTATTCGCAATAACGCCTCGCAAGGGTTTTGAAAAAAAAGTGCTGTATAATAAACTCGTGACCTGGTTCAGAAAAAGTGACTATGTAATCGTAGCTCGCGAATACTCCCTTTCGTACCGCACACTCGTATACGATTTCGACGTGAACATGCTTGTTAAAACTACACAGGTGGAATCAAAAAATTGCCCGGCAGAAGTTACTTACGACGGCAATTGGCATATATTTACCAAAAAGAGGGAAAGAGTTTCGTTTACCACAACAATTGAATACGACGGCCTGTAAACATTGAATCAACCGTAATGTTAAAAATAAAGAAGACACGTTACAATGACTGATTATCGTTGTAATTTTACATGACAATAAAAAACTAAGATGAGTAGCTTCGGTCAATCTGAATTCACTAATTACACGGCACTTGAAAGTAAGCAAACACCCGTTTCAGGTGCAGTTTCAAAAAAATTCATGGCAGGTGTGTTTTCCTGGATGTTTTTCGCACTTGGAGTGTCGACTGTGTTCGCAATACTCTTTGCCACCAACCCCACCTTACTCGGTTATCTGGTGAATGTGGGAGAAAATGGGACGGGCCTCAACATCCTTGGGTACGCCGTCATGTTCGCTCCGTTCGTGTTTGTTCTTCTCATGTCATTTGCTTTCAACAGACTGTCCGCCACAGCGCTTACTGCACTGTTCATGGCCTACGCTGCAGTGAATGGGATAAGCTTCAGCTTCATCCTCCTTGCATATACCAGCGGGTCTGTAATTGGCTGCTTTGCCTCTGCCTCAGTGATGTTTGGGATCATGGCATTAATGGGCTATACCACCGACAAAGACCTTACTTCCTTTGGCAGCATTCTCACAATGGGACTCGTGGGACTGATCATTGCTTCAATGGTAAACTGGTTCCTGCATAGCGATGCCCTCGGATACATTATAAGCTTGGTTGGTGTTGCAGTGTTCACCGGACTTACTGCGTATGATGTTCAGAAATTGAAACGCATTGGTGCGGGTGTTGAATACAATAGTGTGTCGGCAAATGACACGAAGAAGTTATCTCTCTTTGGCGCTTTGACGCTTTATCTGGACTTCATCAACCTGTTCCTGATGCTCCTTCGCCTCTTTGGTAACAAGCGGAACTAGTACTTTTTTTTCATTTTCAAAGAGAGCCACCTTTCGGGTGGCTCTCTTTTTTTCCCTACAGGTCCTGAACAGTTACAGATAATCTGTACTTTTATATTACTCAAATTGTAATTACATAAAACTCACCTTATAAAAAACATTTCCGCCTTATGAAAAAAATCGTTTGTACAGTATCATCATTGCTGCTTGCAACATTATTACTCTGCTCTTATGATCTTCCGAAAAACTGGTTCAAAGCAGGTAGCGATCCGGACTCTTATGAGATGGGAATCGATAAGAATGCAGGGAGGTCGGGAGGTAGTGCCGCGATCATCGCCTCATCAGAAAAAAAGATCAAAGGGTTTGGCACACTGATGCAAAACTCGTTGCCGGGGAAATATCTTGGCAAGCGCATAAAAATGTCTGGATATGTGAAGTCTGAAAATGTGGACTCCTGGGCGGGACTCTGGCTTCGGGTGGATGGAAAAGATAAAGCCAGTCTTTCCTTCGACAATATGTACGACCGTGCCATTAAAGGCACTAATGACTGGAAACAGTATGAAATCATTCTGGATGTACCGGAAGGGGCAACCAATATCGCCTACGGAGCACTACTTGCCGGAACAGGCACAATTTGGTTCGACGATCTGAAATTCGACATTGTTAGTGATGCCGTATCAACCACACAGAAAGAAATTACAACTCCTGAAAAACCCACTAATCTGAGTTTCGAAGAATAAGTATCGGGAGAGGATATGTAATCTCAAAAAATGATAGAGGCCAACTCAATATACTGAATTGGCCTCTGCTATTTAAATGGAGTTAATGCTGTTAACGAAGTACATTTAGCTTTTCTGTGAAGCTAACATCATTACCGCTCAACCTGATTGTGTATACGCCATTAGGGATATTTGCAATGCTGATATTAGTTCTCCCCTGACCGTTGCCGAGATCAAACTGCTTTGAAATTACAACCCGTCCCATTACATCAATTATTGTCAGATCAACTGATGTATGTTCGGTGTTGCCCCATGCCACAGTGATATCATTTGTCGCAGGATTAGGGAACACCATAACATCATTATTTATTGCAGCATTTGCAACATTACTGATTGTAACAGGCTTTATAGTTTTTGATGTAGTGTATTCTTTGAAATTCACCCCTGTAACTGATGAAGCTGAAGAAGTGATTGAAACAGTAGCAGATGCCGTAGTGGCGTACTCTATCTTTTCAGGATAAACTATATAGTTACCCGTAGCAATACCCGAAAAAGAGTAATTGCCAGAAGCATCGGTATAGGTCTGGGTCAGCACATTTGACGATGTATTCTGTAAGAACACCAACATGTTGGCTGCAGGTACGTCACCGGCAGTTCCCTTACCTGCGCCCGACGAAATGTAACCGCCTACAAAACCCGGGCCTGACGGTACTGTACCGTAAACCATAGTAATGTGCAGAGAATCGTATGGCCCTGTATGACTCACAGTTGTTGCACCGCTCCACACTGCGCTTGATGCACCGTATGTCGGCACATACCCACTCGCCCCAACTACTGAGCTCGTCACATCAAGCGACTTGGCTTTTACAAGATATGCGCCGCTTGTCATTCCGTTGAACTCATAATAAGGCGATGTTGAATCAAGGCATGTGATCACAGAATCAACTGCCGTCAGTGTACCTGCAGTCGTATTGTGATAGATCAACCACACCTTTAATGACTGTGTATCAGGAACTGCTGCCGAATAAGAGATGTGTCCGTTTATCCTGTTCACGTTCACAGATACAGACGACGAATTAGTTGTAGATCCGCCGCTACATGTCACAGCACATCTGTATTTCATGTTCTGGTTTTCCTGGGCAAATGAACAAGTTGTTGCTGTGGCACCGGCGATATTCGTCCATGTTGATCCTCCATCTGCAGACTTTTCCCATTGGTAGGAAATACCTGTACCGGTACTTGCTCCGGCATCAGTAAGGGTAATTGTATTATGCCCGCAAACATAACCGGAAGTGAAGGAAGCGGTGCCCCCCGTTGGCGCACCGGAACACGCAGCGGATGTACCCGAACCTACGGTGATCACATAATCACGTGCATCAGCAAACATGTATGACGTTGCCCCCATACAAGGGTTGATCGAGGGGTAGTATATCATTCCCGCATATTCCGATACAAACCGCATTCTGCGTGTACCGGCCGATGCAGTACTTGGTATAGTAAGCGTAACCGTCGCTGTGTATCCCCAGGAGTTCACACCGCCAATACTCTCGGTGGACGCAAAAACACCATCATTGTCAAAATCGATCCAAAGCTGACTATTCTTTGGAGAAGGATAGGGTCCTGTCATTGTTAACGTATAAGTACTTCCGGCGTTGAAAGTACCCGTTATCGACGTAACCAATGTACGATCTTCATAACCTGTACCGGTACAGCCAAGTGTATCCTTAAAAAGACCGGCAGCACTCGGAATCTCAATCCGTGTAACCGGACCGTAAGTACAGCCACCCGCAGGATTGCTACATACCGGCGTGCAATAAGTTTGTGCGAAAACAGGTGATGCAATAAGCACACCTAATAGTGTTTGGTAGATCTTTTTCATAAAGCATGTTGTTGCGCGTAAAAATAATACAATATGGCAACTGGCAAACCAATCTATAAAAATAATTCTACAATTAATAACCAATGATTAATAAAATCAGCAAAATTACAGGGCACTAACTTCTTGCTCACGCTCCACTGGGAATAGCATTGTATATAAACAGCATCCTTGACATTAGGGCATAAAAAAAGCCTCACATGTGTGTGAGGCTTTTAAATGAATATGGCAGCTACCTACTCTCCCGCATTGTGGTGCAGTACCATCGGCCATGAGCGGCTTAACTTCTCTGTTCGGAATGGGAAGAGGTGAACACGCTCGGTAATACCACCATAAGATCTTCGGTCTTTCAACCAATAAGATCGACATATCGGGTCAGCAATTCTTTATTTCGTAAGTTAAATAAGATTAAAGCTTACGGGCAATTAGTACTACTCGGCTTTGATGTTACCACCTTTACACCTGTAGCCTATCAACGT
>JACCEA011866968.1_pt1 | contig 10484 bp, 10 predicted proteins | sample 7449851 | NCBI WGS metagenome assembly JACCEA01 (sample SAMN15323453, study PRJNA562643) | freshwater metagenome | isolation source: river surface water | place: USA:Blue River Watershed | collected 2017-08-18 | reverse complement strand
GTTGCTTTTGCCACCAGTTTGCGCTCTGCCAGATTGGCCTGGCGTTGTTGTTCTTTTACGGCGTAATCGCGATTGGCCATGGCCAGCTGCAACTCGGATTGCTTCTCGTGGTAACTCGCATGCAGCGCCGCCAACGTAGTTCGCACTTCACCCAGCTTTCCATTGGCCTTTGCCAAAGCAACTTCATAGGGTTTGCGATCCAACACCAATAACAGTTGACCCGCTTTGACATGTTCATTTTCCGCTACCAAACGCTGTTCCACCGCCCCGGCAACGCGCGGGCGAATATTGATGACATCGGCTTTGGTATAGGCGTTTTCCGTAGTTGCATAACGGCCGCCAGAAAGATATATCACCAACCCGACAAACCCCAGCAACGCGGGTATGGCAACCAGTAACAAAAAGCGGCGCGACTTCAATGCTTCAGTCATTTTTCACTTACCTCAGATACCACTTTGGATTCAGAAATGTTCTTGCTTAATACCGTCAGGTTTTCCCGCACCCGATTCAATCCGGCAAACAGGGCCTGCTGTTGGTCCGGGGTTAAACCGGCAAGCGCTTGCTGCTGGAACTCGGCGGACGCTGCCGTAATCATCTTCAAGATTGGCGCAGCCGAAGGGGTTAAAAAAAGCTGGAAGGCGCGACGATCCTTTGGATCAGGACGACGCTCAATCCAACCGTTTTCGGCCAATTGATCCAGCAAGCGCGCCAGGCTGATGGGTTGGATATCCATATAATCCGCCAAGTCCACCTGCCGAATACCCTGCCAGCGACGCACACCCAACAGCGCCTTCGCCTGGGACAAGGTAAGTTGGTATTGCTCAAAATAATGGGAGGCGATACGACGGGTCAGGCGCACATTATCGGCCAGTAAAAACCCCAGGCTTTCGCTTTCGGGAACCAAAGGGCCAATATCATCAAGGTCGTAGGAACTCATAAACCATCCTCATAACAAGTTAAATATATAATATACATAGCTTACTATTTTTCCAAAGATGGGTTTGGCCTTAGCGCGACATGAAAATCGTTTTTGGGTTATAAAGTGCTCAAAAGATCGCCAGCGCTAACCCCAAAAGCGGTTTTAGTCGTTATACTGCGCGCCCTTTTTCAGCTGGACTGGTGGATACGCCCATGAACTTTACTTCCCTTGGACTTGCGCCCGAATTACTGCGCGCCCTTAAAGTCATCGGCTTTAAAACCCTCACACCAGTACAGGAACAAGCCATTCCCGCTGCCCGTCGCGGCTTGGATCTGCTTACCACGGCCCAAACCGGCACCGGCAAAACGGCGGCTTACAGCCTGCCAGTGCTGCAACAAATGCTGGAAAAACCCAAAGGTACTGAAGCGGGATTTGTGCGCGCCTTAATTCTTGCCCCTACCCGCGAGCTGGTAGAGCAAATAGCCAAAGCCCTGCAAGAGTTTGCGCAATTCACGCCGTTTAAAATCGCCGCTGTTTATGGTGGAGTTAAAGTCACCAGTCAGGGAGCCAAGTTGCGTGCCGGTGTAGACATTCTGGTCGCGACTCCCGGCCGCCTGAAAGAACACATCGAACTGGAAAATGTGAATCTTGCCAAAGTCGAATTTGCCGTGCTCGATGAAGCCGACCGCATGCTGGATATGGGCTTTGTGGTGGATATGCATGCGATCCTCACCAGCATCACCCGCAAGCACCAAACCCTGTTTTTCTCTGCAACCGGCTCGCCGCTGGTAACCAACCTCTCCAAGCAGGCGATGAATCGCCCTACCCTGATCACCGTTTCCAAACGCAACTCAGTGGCCGAAACCGTAGACCATGTGCTCTATCCCGTAGATAGCACCCGCAAATACGAGCTGTTTATCCATTTACTACACAGCCAAAACTGGTATCAGGTGATGGTATTCAGCAGTACGCGTGAAGCTGCAGAACAACTGATCCAGGCTTTGAAAAATGACAAGGTTGATGCAGCGGTTATTCACAGCGAGAAAACCCAGGGTTCACGCCGCCGCGCACTACAGGAATTTAAAGAAGGCAAACTGCAAGTGCTGGTTGCGACCGAAGTCGCCGCACGCGGATTGGATATTCAGGGGCTGGATTTTGTAGTGAACCTGGACTTGCCGTTCTTTACCGAAGACTACGTACACCGCGTAGGCCGCACCGGTCGCGCCGGCAAAAAAGGCACTGCGATTTCACTCGTGACGCCAGCGGAAGAACACAAAATCTCACTGATTGAAGATGTAATTGGCACCAAAATCAAACGTGAAAAAATCAAAGGCTTTGAGGTTACCGAGCAAGTCGTTAAGGTAGTTACCAAACCCAAAAGCGGTTTGCTTAAACTCGCTGCGAAACCGGCCAGTAAACCCAAATCGGGCAATCCTAAAAAATCTGCCTTTGCAAAACCAGCAAAAGGCAAGGCAGCTAGCGCTCGCCCGGCAGCCAGCAAACCGGCGCGCACCAGCGCCAAAACAACCCGCAGTGCAAAACCAACTGCGCCGAAAAAGCGCTAATCGCTAAAATACGAAAAAACCTTCGGAAAACAAAAAGGCCGTCTGTTTCCCAACAGACGGCCTTTTTTATGAATCCTCAGCTGGGAATTAATCCCCCAAATCCTCGTCGTTATCCAGGTCATCATCGTATGCGCGCGGCTTGCGTGTCGCTGCACGGGCGAGAATCTCCACGTAAAAGCCTTCTCCACCAGCGGCTTTGATTCCATCCATCAGGTCAATAATGACCGCCAGGCGAACCTCTTCTGCCTCAGCTTCAGTAGCGCCAAAGCGACAATCAAACGCCCAATAGTTACTGCCCGCCGGCAAGGCTTTATTGCGCTCGCGCTTTACGTATTTGCGCACCTCGTGCTTGATGGCTTCGAACAAACGCTCGGGGTGTTTGCCTTCGATATTGAGTTTGAATGTCTTTTTCATGATCGCTCGATAGTAATAAGGGGTAAATCCGGGAGCGCATCTTACCGCAATGAACCCTTTTCGGGTGCAAACAAATGGTGATTCTGCGGCCCTAACCGCCTATAATGCGCGCCTTTATTTTTGCATGATTTTTAATCAAATCAGCGTTTACGCAGGTGTTGTCGATGTCCGCCACAGAAACCCCGACCAAAAAGCTCTATATCAAAACCCATGGCTGCCAGATGAATGAGTACGATTCATCGCGCATGCGTGACTTATTGGGCGAGTCCCACAACATGGTGGCGACCGAAAACCCCGATGAAGCCGATGTTATTCTTATTAACACCTGCTCTATCCGCGAAAAAGCGCAGGAAAAACTCTTCCACGAATTGGGCCGCTGGAAACACCTCAAGAAAAAGAACCCGGAACTGGTTATCGGCGTTGGTGGTTGTGTCGCCAGCCAGGAAGGCGCTGCCATTGCCGAGCGTGCGCCTTTTGTGGATCTGATCTTTGGCCCGCAAACCCTGCACCGCTTGCCGGAAATGATGGAAACCAAAAAGAACAACGGCGTCGTTGTGGTGGATGTCAGCTTCCCGGAGATTGAGAAGTTCGACAAATTGCCCCAGCCAGATGCCGACGGCGTTAGCGCATTCGTCTCCATTATGGAAGGCTGCTCCAAGTACTGTACGTTTTGTGTAGTGCCCTATACCCGCGGCGAAGAAGTCAGCCGCCCGGTAGCCGATGTAATGGCCGAAATTATCCACCTCGCCAAACAAGGTGTGCGCGAAGTTAACCTGCTCGGCCAAAACGTAAATGCCTATCGTGGTGAAGCTACTGACGGTACCGTTATCGATCTCGCCGAGTTAATAACCTATGTGGCGGCAGTAGATGGTATTGACCGGATCCGTTTCACCACCTCGCACCCCGTGGAATTTACTGATTCATTGATCGACGTCTATAACCATGTACCTGAGCTGGTGAGCCACTTACACCTGCCAGTACAGAGCGGCTCGGATCGCATTTTGATGGCGATGAAGCGCGGTCACACGGTGTTGGAATACAAATCCAAACTGCGCCGCATTAAGAAAATCCGCCCCAACATCAGCTTCTCATCCGATTTTATTATCGGCTTCCCCGGTGAAACCGAGGCAGATTTTGAAGCGACCATGAAACTCATCCACGATATGGAATTCGATACCTCTTTCAGCTTTGTGTACAGTCCGCGCCCTGGTACTCCTGCAGCCGACTTGCCCGATGAAACCCCCGAGGAATTGAAGAAACAGCGTTTGGCGATTCTGCAAGACCGCATTATTCAGCAAGCCATGGCCATCAGCCGTCGCATGGTAGGCAACACCGAGCGTATTCTGGTCTCTGGCTACTCTAAAAAAGATCCTGGCCAATTGTGCGGCCGTACCGAGAATAATCGCGTAGTGAATTTCCGCTGTGACAACGCCGATTTGATTGGAAAGTTTGCGGATGTACTAATTGAAGAGGCCCTGCCAAACTCATTGCGGGGTACATTGTTGAGCTCGGAATTGGATTGCGACTGGATCAAACTTTAATTTCATCAGCGCATGCGTTGCGCCACCAACTGTAAAAGCCTGCACTGTTGCAGGCTTTTTTATTTCAAAAATTTTTCCAACTGAGCCAAGGAAACAGGTTTTAACAAAGCGCCACTAATTCCGGCATCCTCCGCGCGCTGCTTATCAATCTCCTCGCCACTAACCACGATAATTTGCGTCGCTGGTTGTAACGCACGAACTTGCTCCGCAAACGCATAGCCGCTCATATCGGGCAAGTTGATATCAACTAAAATAATATCCGGAATATAGTCTTTGGCTTTTCGCAAAGCCACTGCGGCACTGGTCGACGTTATTACCTGCCACCCCAGCAGCCCGAGCAATGCGGACATCGCCTGCAATGCATCTGGATCATCTTCCACTACGAGTATTGCTCGCCCTTGGGCTGCACCACTGTTTGCATCGGTGGACACAAGGGGTAAGTAACGTGTAAGGCACTCATACAGGCGCGACTGATCAACGGGTTTACCAAGGTAAAATGAAAATCCCGATTCAAAGCACTTATCCATATCACCCTTCATATGTGCCGCTGTCAATGCAATCAGCGGCTTTTCAAAACGGGCTTGGCGCAATCTTTTAGCTGCTTCGTGCCCACCCATCACCGGCATGTGAATATCCATCAACACCAGATCAAAGTGGCGATTCTGAGCCGCTTCAGCAGTAATTAACCGTATTGCATCGTCGCCATTAACGGCATACATCACTTCCAGACCAGTTAGCGCGACGAAATGTCCGATCAACAAACGAATATCGCGCAGATCATCTACAACGAGAACACGCCCACATAATTGCGGCACAATGGTGGATTTTTCTCCAACCATGTCGAAATTCAACGTTAATAATGCAGAATCTGCCTGTGCAATATCGCCCGGATCTATCGAAAAACTAAATTCACTGCCTTTACCAACTTCGCTTCGAACGCGAATAGCTCCCCCTAATCGCGCAACCAGCATTTTACTAATAGTTAGCCCCAAACCTGTTCCTGCACGAGGGTGCGCATAGGTATCTTTGGATTGCACAAAAGGTTCAAAAATTAATTCCATAATATCTTGGGCAATACCAATTCCAGAATCCTTCACCGTAAACAAAATTTGTTCTGTTCCGTCCTCCAAAACGCGCTCTATACGTAAAACAACTTCTCCTTCTTCAGTAAACTTAATCGCGTTGCCAATCAAGTTCAACAAAATCTGCCGCAACCGCATTGGGTCAGTCACGATCTCTATTGGTAATGGCTGGGTAGCTTCTATGCGCAGTTCTAAATTTTTATCAATAGCAGCGCCACGCATTAAAAAGTAGATATCGCACAAAAATGACGACAAACAAATGGTTTGCAGCTCAAGTTCAAGTTTGCCCGCTTCAATTTTGGATAGGTCCAACACATCGTTCAACAAGCCCAACAAGTGCTTGCCGTTTCTATGCACAATATGTAAGTGTGCAAGGCTCTCTGTATCGATTATTTTATTAATTAACAATTCCGTAAACCCAAGAATAGCCGATAAGGGAGTTCGTAATTCATGGCTAAGGTGGGCGAGAAATTCACTTTTCGAACGGTTTTCAGCTTCCGCTTTTAACCGCTCAACACGCTCGCGCTCTACTTCACTACGCGCTAATGCATAACGGATCGCGCGGGCTAGTTGCTCAGCACTCAAATCAGCTTTAACCAGATAATCCACAGCACCAGCTTCCAGCGCCTGGATATCAACATCCTCCCGATGAACGCCGGTTAATAAAATAATTGGCCCCGTAAAACCCGCATTTTGGGCCTGCCGTAACAAAGCAATACCGTCCTGAGCGCCTAATTTATAGTCCATTAAACATAAATCATGACTGCTTTGACTCAGACGCGCCAAACCTTCATTAAACGAAGGTGCCCACTCCAACTGATATCCCTGATCAATTTCCCCCAACAACTCCTTAGTCAGCAAAAAATCGTCCTCATCATCATCTACGATTAGTAGTTTTACCGCGTGCATAACACCGTCTCCAGATAAAATCTATGGCAATTCCACGAACTCCACCCAGTATCTGCCCAACGCCTTCATCAATTCGACCAATGCTTCAAACGTAACTGGTTTGGTAATATAGGAGGCAGCACCCAAATCATATCCCTTAACCATATCCTCTTCCGCTTTAGACGTAGTCAAAATCACCACGGGAATGCGACGTAAACTTTTGTCAGCTTTAATTTTTGCCAGTGCTTCTCGCCCATCCATTTTCGGCATATTTAAATCTAATAAAATTAGTCCCGGCATGGGGTAGCGAGTGCGATCCGAATAACTTCCCTTACCATGCAGATAACTCAATAGCTGTACCCCATCTTCAACAAAATACAGTTCGTTTAAAACTCGACTCTCCAACATCGCTTCTTGCGCAAGAAGACGGTCATCCGTGTCATCTTCCGCCATCAAAATCACCAATGTTTTTTTAGAAATATTCATAATTTGCCACCACTCATTCGCGCAACATATAGTTGACGCCACTTAACGTTAAAGGTGTATCGGCTCTATCACCGGTTGAGTTATTGGCAAACGAATAATAAATGTAGCCCCCTTTCCCTGTTCACTTTCAGCGTCAATACTACCGCCATGGCGCTCGACAATTTTTCGGCATAAGGCCAAGCCAATGCCGGTCCCTGAATATTCATCGCGTCCGTGTAGGCGCTGAAACAAATTAAATACGCGCTCAGAATATTGTTGATCGAAACCTATTCCCTTATCAGCAAACTGTATGCAACACCATTCCCTTGTATCTTCCACCAATGGTGAGGGAACTTTATCGTCACAAGTGATTCGAATCTCGGGAGCAGTATCTGGCTTGTGAAACTTTATACTGTTAGTCATCAGATTCATGAATACCTGCCCCATCTGCGAAGCGTCTGCGTCAATAGCGGGCAACGATTCGATATACAATCGTGCACCAGATTCTTCGATCGCATAATCGAGATCATCCAACACTCTGGCAATTACCTGATTCAGGTCGACGCGCTCAAAAGGCTTTTGTTTGGTAGTTACGCGGGAGAAACTTAATAGGTCATTAATTAATGCCGACATGCGCTCGGATGCCGCCTGCATTCTCATCACATAATCAGCACCGCGCTCACCCAGTTCCTGCATGAACTTTTGTTGCAATCGATCGCCGAACGCACGTATTTTACGTAATGGTTCCTGCAAATCATGCGACGCCACAAATGCAAATGCCTCCAGGTCCTTATTACTGCGATGCAATTCTTCAGAATACTGCATTAGCGCCTGAGTGCGCATATCGACCTTGACTTCCAGTTCACTATTCGCCCGCTCCAACTCACGATATAGATTCTCTATTTTTGCGGAATTTCGATACAAAATAAAAAATATTCCCAGGGATAGCGCCAGACCTATAGAGTTGGTCAACAGTAATGATGCTACAATAAATTGGCGATTATTGACTGCATGATTCTTGTTTTCTTTTAACCGAAAGGTTTCATCCTTTTCCATTTCACTGATTAACGCGGTAATCTCCTCCATTATTTTGATCCCCTCGTCCGTCCGGATTTTATTGACGGCATCACGAAAGCGGTCGTCATCAGTCAGACTGACAATCAATTGCATTTCATTGATTTTATCGAGAATTTTTGAATATAGCTGATCGTAACGTTGCGCTTGCGAGGGAATGTTACTGGATGCTTCACGCAATTTATTTAAGAGATCATCAATAATGACCAGCGTATTATGATAGGGTTCGAGATACTTCTCGTTAGACGTTAACAGATAGCCACGGTGGCTACTTTCTGCGGCATATATCTCGGTTTTCAGGTCTTTGATGAGATTAATAGTTTGAAGATTATTATTAATACTGCGGTTATTCTCTGCGATAATATTGACTGAGCGGTACGAAAGTGCAGTACTGATTAAAAAAAAGCTGACTACCGAAGCCAGCACCAAGTGCCAGACATAATTTGGCATCCCTCCAAAACCCGACTCGCTCACAGAGGATATCGGATTCACCGTCCTGCCTCATCGGGACCGTTGGTGCTTTTGAATGCGTCCAACCTCGTGCTACACGCGCGACACTCGAGTAAAATCACTTCAAAAATCCGTATCGCGCGGGCTATATCGCCAGTCCTCTCCAATGTAAGCTTCCCCAACTCAGCATTGATCGAAATATTGTTCAATGGATTACGTACATCATGTATTAATCTATCGCTAATAACTTTGCTATCCATTGGCCCTCCAAAACTAACACTATGCGTCTACATAACTGTTTAAGCGGTTATAAAGCGTCTTCAAGCTAATCCCCAACATATCCGCTGTTTGCTTTTTGTCGCCATCAAAATGCTGCAAAGTAACTTCTATCAATTCACGCTCCACTTCTTCGACGGTTTTACCTACCGTAATTCCAGCCGCTTGCTGTGAGCTAACTTTGGAAAAAGGCGATGTAAGGTCATTTGGAAGTAGCAGTTGCTTCGTCTGTGGATCTGCCATGATATAGGCACGGTGAATAGCGTGACGCAATTCACGCACATTTCCGGGCCAGTCATAATCCATTAATCGCCCCAAAGATTGCTCGCTAATACTAACTTCACTGTCATATTGCTGGTTGAATGTGTTAAGAAAATACTCAACCAACAATGGAATATCACTTTTGCGCGCTCGCAACGGCGGGATATGAATAGGAAAGACCGCAAGTCGAAAATATAAATCTTGGCGTAAACACTGTTGCTCAGCTATTTCAAGTTCCGTACGGTTAGTAGCAGAAACCACTCTTGTTTCAACATCAACGGACGCGACAGAGCCCAGCCTAACTAATTTTTGTGTCTCAAGGACACGCAATAAATTGGGCTGCAAATCCAGTGGCATCTCGGTGATTTCATCCAGAAATAAAGTCCCTTTATCCGCCTGCTCAAACACACCGATTTTACGATGAGACGCCCCAGTAAAGGCCCCTTTTTCGTGACCAAATAGCTCACTATTGATCAATTCACGCGAAAACGCACCACAATTTGTAGCAACAAAATCTCCCTCTACGTTACTGGCATAATGGATCGCAGCCGCCACCATTTCTTTACCAACACCACTCTCACCCATCAGCATTACATTGGCTTTGGTTGCGGCTACCCGCTCGATCATTTGATAAAGGTTTTTCATGGGCTCTGATTCGCCCACCAAATAATTGAAATGTAAAGATGAACTTTTTTGCTGAATAGCAGTCAGTGGCTTACTTTCAACAAAAATTGATTGTAGTTGCGAAAGATCGATAGGTTTAATCAGGTAATTAACATTTGAGCCGTATAGATTTTTAACAATTTCTTTCACGGAGGGATGGCCAGTTACAAGAATAATTTTCGTATTGCTTCTTTCTGGCAAAGCATCTAACAAGTGCAAACCACTTCCATCCGGCAAAATCAGATCAAGTATCATGTGCGTGAAATGAAACTCGTCAATCAACTCACGCGCACGTGCAACCGAACTTACCGCCTTTACGTTGTGCCCCAAAAGCTTCAACAGCTCTGCCGTAGCATCCAAAAAAATATTGTCATCGTCAACTAATAGTACTTCAGCCACGATATTACCCTCATGTTTACCAGCGGAGCGCAGAACCATTCTAGCACCACTCACAGAGGATAATGCAGATCAAATCAATCAGTTAGCGACTTCTATCACTATTTTAAAGAAAACGATGCGCCATCAAAAATAACAACTGCTCACTTTTAAATAACATGAACAATTTCTGAATCAATAAACAGACCTGGAAAAAACGTGACACCAGTCAATATTCAACTGCGACCAAAAAGAAGAAAACGCCTAACCATTTTTAATGCTTGAATGCCACCAAAGAAACCGCGCGCGCGATACGAAATGAACCCCAAGAAAAACGAAGCGATTACAAAAGCCGGCAGTAGCTTTTTAGAATCACTCGCCACTACATGGCGCCGCATGTTCAATAACAGCACATTGCGATGCACCAGTAACTGGCTATTTTTTTGTTTCACCCTTGCTTGAAGATCCATAATTGAGCACCTTTATAAAATCTCGAATTTGCGCTGACGTG
>JACCEA010623954.1_pt1 | contig 10485 bp, 7 predicted proteins | sample 7449851 | NCBI WGS metagenome assembly JACCEA01 (sample SAMN15323453, study PRJNA562643) | freshwater metagenome | isolation source: river surface water | place: USA:Blue River Watershed | collected 2017-08-18 | reverse complement strand
GGATAAAATCGGAAACTGATTCATAAGTCTATGCTTCCAAAGTCGCACATTACTACTGTCATATTTTTCTATTACGCTTTGCGATGCCACCCATTGCATACCGGGCTCAAAATAGAATGAATCGCAGGTGTATGAAATATAGTAGGATTTATCACTGCATATCTCGATGTTCATATACCAGCCATGGTTTTTATCATCGCCTCTTGAAATGGAAGACAGTATATTTCCATTGGAATCAATTCTGATGAATTTTGTGCCGATCTCTGTATTAGGCGAAATGACCGTATCACTCAGTGAAACACCGATCAAATAATCTCCATTCGGCATTTGCTTTAAAACGGTTACAGTAGCGCGGAGTGGTCCGTTCATAAGATTTTTCTTTGTCCAGAGGGTATCACCGTTCCTGTCGATACGGATCAGGCAATTATCCGGATAATAAACACCGGGTGGCGTAGCCAATTCTACACTGATGAGGCCACCATACTTTTCTGTATAGTCGTAGCACTTTACCCTTTTTGTCGTTTCGGGCGGAAAATATCTTCGGGTCCAGAATTGACCATTGGCTGAGCTAAAGAAACTAACACAGCAAAAAACAAGGAATAGAATCTTCAGGTGGGTATAAGGGCGGCGCATATCCTATAAAGGTAAATTTTATATTTAATATTCCGGACTTTCAAACATCTTTTTTCATGCTGTGGTAATGCGCTAATTTTGAGCGATGTCATCCCGGATGTTGCGGAAAATACTTTTGTTTGGTGCGCTGTTTGCAATAACACTGCCAGCGTTCTTCTGCAATACACCCGAAAAAGGGTCTGCCGCTGCCGATCAACCCCATTCAGACTGGCTGAATGTGTATGACACCTCTGCCCACTATGTGGGAATGGACGTGTGCCGTGGCTGCCACCCGGGTATCTACGAGACCTTTATGCAAACAGGCATGGGACAATCGTTCGACCATGCGACCCGCGACAAATCGGCCGCCGACTTTTCGCCGGCACACGCCATCGTTTACGATACCGCCCTCGACTACTACTATCGCCCTTACTGGAACAACGATACCTTTTATATTATAGAGTACCGGCTTCAGGGGAAAGACACTACCCACAAGCTGGTGCAACAGGTGAACTACGTGGTGGGCTCGGGCCAGCATACCAACTCGCACATTTTCAATGTAAACGGCTATTTGTATCAGGCACCTATCACTTTCTACACGCAAAAACAACGCTGGGACCTGGCACCGGGTTTTGAAAAAGGAGCCAACAGCCGCTTTAAGCGAATGATACAGTTGGAGTGTATGAGTTGCCACAACTCGTATCCCGACTTTGTAGCAGAAAGCGAGAACCGCTACAACAAGGTGATGACCGGCATCAACTGCGAACGCTGCCACGGTCCGGGCAGTCTGCACGTAGCAGCACGCCAGTCGGGCAAGCCGGTAGATACATCCAAGACACCGGACTACACCATTGTGAACCCACGCAGGCTGTCGACCGAGTTGCAGAACAACATCTGCCAGCGCTGCCACCTGCAGGGCATATCTGTGCTCAATGACGGAAAGACGTTTTTCGACTTCAGACCGGGCATGAAACTATCGGAGGTGATGAATGTATTTATGCCCGACTATGAAGGCGCGCAAGACAAAATGATCATGGCGTCTCATGTGGAGCGGATGAAAAAGAGCAACTGTTATGTGCAGTCGGCCAAGATGAGCTGCATCACCTGCCATGACCCGCACGTGTCGGTGAAATTCACGCCGCGCAGCAAGTACATCTCTGCCTGCGAAAGCTGCCATGGCGCGGCGGCAAAAGTTCAGTGTAGTGAGGCGCCGTCCATCCGCGCCACACGCAGCAACGACTGTATTACCTGCCATATGCCCCGCAACGGCAGCATAGATATTCCGCACGTGGCCGTTACCGACCACTACATACGCCGCAGGCCGCTGGCGCAGGAAGAAGCCAAAAAGATAACGGCCTTCCTGGGTATGAAGTGCTACAACAACGACAACCCGGACGCGATAACGCGCGCACGTGGTTTTATGGAGTTCTATGAACGTTATGCTCAGTCGGAAGGGCTTCTGGACTCGGCACTCTCATACATCAACATGCAAGCCGATGTGGAGGCGACGCACAAACAGAACCGCGACTACATAAGGCTGTGGTACCTGAAAAAAGACTACACCAAGGTGACGGGGTATGCTACACAGTTGAAACCGGCAGCCATCAACGATGCATGGACAGCCTACCGCATAGGTGAGGCCTACTATCAGACCGGACAACAACCGGCTGCACTGCCATGGTATAAACGCGCCACCGAGATATGGAAATACTCGCCTGACTTCCAGAATAAATACGGCACCTGCCTGCTGGCAACCGGCAATGTTGCAGCGGCGCAGAAGGTTTTCGCCTTTGTTCTGGAGCAGAACAGGAATCATGTGAGCGCATGTACCAATCTGGGCTTCATCTATATGCAGCAGGGCGCCAACACCATGGCATATGACCTGCTGATGCGCGCCAATACGCTGGACCCTGACCATGAGCAGAACCTGATCAATCTGGCGGTGTGGCATTACAAGAACCAACAATTCCCTATGGCGAAAAAACGCCTGGAGCACCTGCTGCGGAAACACCCAACCAATGAGCAAGCAAAGGCGATGTTGCTGGACCTTGAAGGAATGCGTTAGTACGCTGTGGTAATTTCCGGGATAATTGCGCTACATTTGGTTCACACCTCATTATCATACCGATGAAAAAATACCTTACATCCGGACTGTTGTTGTTAACCGTATTGTCCGCGTCAGCGCAGAAAAGCTACCGGTCGTCTGATGGCAGCCAAAGAAATCTGGGCGGAAACGGAGCCCGACTGAACATAGACCTCGGCACCGGCATTAACGCCAACACCGCACTGCTGGGTGGTGGCGTGGACTACCACTTTACAGACAAGTTTTCTATGAATGCCGGTATCGGCCTTATAAGCTCATGGGGAAATAAATTCTACCTCGGCGGGAAAGCATATACGCGGCCGGGACACGAAGGCTGGGCATTTGGTGGCGGACTGACCTACAATACCGGCCTTTCGGAATTCGTTTCGGAGCAAGAGACCATTTATGGCACTCGCGAGAAGGTGACGCTGGATCTGCTGCCGCAGACATGCGTTTTCCTTTCGACTTATAAGTACTGGAGAATAGGCCAGCGGAACAATCGTTTCTTCCTGCAGCTCGGGTGGTCGCGGTCGGTGAACGCAGTAAAATTCAAACAGCTGCAGGGCACACCGGTATCGGGCAATTCGGCGGCGGTGACGCGTTTCATTTCGCCGGGCGGCATCGTTATCGGTATAGGTTTCAGTTTCGGAACGTAGTGGGATCAATTCCGCAACGGCTTGCCTGTGGTGATGATGCTTTGCAGGCGCTCCAATGTTTTGCGTTCGCCGCATAGACTCAGGAACGCTTCGCGTTCAATGTCCAGCAGGTATTGTTCGCTCACCAGCGTGGGTTGTGACAGATCGCCACCGCACATCACGTAGGCCAACTTTTCAGCAATAAGCTTGTCGTGATCGGATATGTACTTGCCGCGCCACATGCCATGTATGCCTGAAAGCAGACCGCCAAGACCGCCACGTCCCTGCACCTTGATGTCGTTGCGTGGTGCGGGTTGTGTGTAGCCGTTTTCCCACAGTGCCAGCGCCTTGCGTTTCGCGTCTGCCACGCGCCTGTCCACGTTCACAGATATGTTGTCGTATCCCTTGCGCAGAATAAAATTGTCGAACGCTTCGTGTGCTGATGTGGAAACTTTTGCAGTGCCAACGTTGATGAATAGTTGCTGCAGGTAATTGGTCTCTATATCCTCTTTTATATTACGGTCGCTTGCACGCAATGCCATTTCTTTACTGCCGCCACCGCCGGGTATCAGTCCCACGCCCACCTCTACCAGGCCTATATAACTCTCAGCCGCGGCTTGCACAGCATCGGCATGCAGGCACATTTCGCAGCCGCCACCCAGTGTCATGCCGTGTGGTGCCACCACTACCGGTATACTACTGTAGCGCAGGCGCATTGTTGCCGACTGGAACATGCGTATGGCCATATCCAACTCGTCATACTCCTGCTCTACTGCATACATAAATATGAGACCCACATTGGCACCGGCACTGAAGTTGGCTCCGCTATTGGCAATCACTAACCCCTTCGCCCTTTCTTCTGCCATGTTCACAGCGCGCATTGTAGCATCCAGCACCTCGCCGCCTATAGTATTCATCTTGGTGTTCCAGCTCAGCGCCAGCACATCATCTCCAATATCGGTGATGCGGCAGGAGGCATTCTTCCACACCAACTTGTCGCTCAGTTGCTCCAGTATAATAAATGAGTCAGTGCCTGGAATTGTCTTGTATCCATTGGTGGCAATGTCGTAATACTGGCGTTGCCCGTTCTGCGTGCGGTAGAATGTCTTGCAACCTGCGGCTATCATTTCATCTACCCATGGTGCTACTGCCATGCCGGCAGCTTTCATTTTGTCGGCCACTTTCTGCACGCCCAGTGCGTCCCAGCTTTCAAAGGCGCCTATCTCCCAGCCAAAGCCTGCTTTCAGTGCATCATCTATCTTATACAGCTCATCGCTGATCTCGGGTATACGATTGGATATGTAAGCAAACAAAAGATGGTGAAACTTCTTGTAGAATTCGCCTGCTTTGTCGACACCACTATAGAGTGCTTTCAATCTTTGTGCAAGGTCGTCAATAGGTTTTGCAGCGTCTATTGTAGCGAACTTGTTTTTTATTTTCGGACGGTACTCCATTGTGGCGAGATCCAGTGTCAGTATCTGTTTCTCGCCATTGGCACCTTTTTCTTTTTTGTAAAAACCCTGACCGGTTTTGTCGCCGAGCCACTTGTTGCCAAACATGGTCTCTACAAACGCGGGGATGGCGAAAATCTCTTTCGCCTCATCATTTGGCACATTTGCCGGCAGCGCCCTTGCTACCAATGCAAGTGTGTCCAACCCCACCACATCGCCGGTGCGGAAGGTGGCCGATTTTGGTCGACCCATTACCGGTCCCGTAAGCGCATCAATATCATCTACAGAGAGTCCTAATTCCTGCATCACTTTGAACACTGCCATAAACCCGAATACGCCCACTCGATTGGCTATGAATGCCGGTGTGTCTTTGCACAATACAGTGGTCTTTCCCAGAAAACGGCTACCATAGTCGGCCAGCATATCCAGAACTTTCCTCTTCGTATCGGGGCCCGGTATTATTTCCAGTAAACGCAGGTAGCGGGGCGGATTAAAGAAGTGTGTACCACAGAAGTGTTGTCTGAAATCTTCGCTCCTGCCTTCGCTCATCAATCTGATGGGAATGCCGGAAGTATTGGTTGTTACTAACGTGCCTGGTTTTCTGTATTTCTCCACTTCAGCAAAGAGTTGTTGCTTCACCTCCAGGCGCTCCACAACCACCTCTATGATCCAATCGCAGGTGGCTATTTGTTTCAGATCGTCGGTGATGTTGCCGGTGGTTATGTTGCGGGCTACATCCTTCGTGTAAAGTGTCGATGGCTTACTTTTCAGTGTTGCCTGCAGGGCATCGTTCACTATCCGGTTGCGTACTCCTTTGTTTTCAAGCGTAAGCCCCTTAGCAACTTCCGCATCAGTGAGGGTTCCGGGTACAATATCCAGCAGCAACACCTGCACACCTATTCCTGCAAAATGGCATGCTATCCTCGAACCCATAACGCCGCTGCCTATTACCGCTACCTTACGAATACTCCTGTTCATAATGACGATGTTGATACAGAGTGTAAGTTACGCCATTCCCCTCATCGGCATGCTGACCCCGGACAGAAATAACAAACCCTTGCAGTTGTTGCTGCAAGGGTTTGTTTAAGGCTAATTCCAAATTTTATTCAGCGATGCTTTTCTTCTTGTCTGCACTCTTTTTTGCAACGTTGTACTTGCCGAAACCGATCGATCCGCCGACACCCATCAAGAAATAGGTACCGGTACTTCCTATGGGGGAGCTGATCATTGCACCGGGGCGCTGACCCACTTCACAATTGAACTGCCAGAAATGTCCGATAGGCAGACGCATCGCGTATCCGAGCCTCCAGCCGATATTCTTTATTGTACCGGCGTTAGCTGCCAGTTGCCATTGTTCGCCATTTATGTCCTTTACGTTTGATATCGTTGTACTCATCGGCAACAAAACATCCAGATATACGTCGGAAACGCGCGTTGTTTTGCGACGACTTGCGTTGTCCAGTAATATAATGGTGTTGGTCACCTTGCGGAAGTGAGCACCCAGGAATAACGACCGTGTATAGCTCATACCCGACACCACTTCATGCGCGCCTGCCGGCTGCCTGATGCCAGGGGTCGGATTAGGATATATTGATGGATCGTACTTGTCCAGGATCGGCACCTGGTAGCTTCCGTCGGCTGTTTTATAATAATACATATCGCGCGAATCCTGATCGATGTCAAGTGGCTTACGCATAGATAGATAGCCGGCCCTCGCACCCAGCATCTTTGTAACCTTCGAAGGCACCTTTACGTAGTAGTGTATGTCCACCCTGCTGCCACGCGCGATGCGGGTGGTCACCTTCACGTCCGCATCCTTCGTTCTGTTCATTGCAAAGAATACACCGCCGGCTTCTGTCCTCAAGGAGGCTTTAACGCCCTCAACCGCCACAGGTGCATAGGTAAAATCACCAATGATCGCTCCTCCGTCTATCCATGTCTTACTTACCTTTCCCCAGACCATTACATTGTCGTGAAATTGCGATTCCACACGCAGGGCACTCGCCAGTCCGACACCTCCAATACCGAACATCATAGGATCTATTATCACCGCGGTCTTCTTGAACTCGGGGCTGGTATTAATGATCGAGTAATACGTTTTCGGGGTTTTGTCTTCCGTATTCGACTTTGATGTTCCGGCAAACGGGTCTCCGGGTTTGTGGTTCTGTTTGGTCTGGGCAAACCCTGACAGGGTCGCGGCGAGTACGGCCGCAACGGGTAACATTGCATTTTTCATTTTTTAAGGTGTGTTTATTTCCATACAATAATAGGTTGCCATATCTGTATTGTCAAGAAAATCAGCTGAAAAGGGCAAAATATCCACATTTTCATGCCATAAGCACCGGATTTTGGCATCCCGCCCGACCTTGCAGCTACTTATTATAGTAGTTTCTGATGTCCTAATAGAATCTTAAAATACTCAGGAAACTATTTTTGCGAAAAACGTTTCCGTAGTTTTGCCCGGCAATTATGGAAGTATTAGAGAAAATATTGACATCATCTATCGAGCTGTTCAGCCAATATGGTTTTAAGACCATAACCATGGACGATATAGCCCGGAGGGCTGGAATATCTAAGAAAACGCTATATCAGCACTTTGCTAATAAGCACGAGGTAGTGAATGAGTCGGTAACCTGGTATAAACACAACACCACCGAAAACTGTGCCGTGGTGATAGGTGAGGCCGAAAATGCCATTGAGGCCATGGTGAAGATCATTGCCTTCTTCGATGGGTTGTACAAACGGATCAACCCAATGGCCATGTTCGAGATGCAACGGTTTTTCCCCGAGGCCTACAAGAAGTTCAGGGACCTGCTCATAGAACGCGATGTGATGATGATCAGGGACAACATTGTTCAGGGAATGAAGGAAGGACTGTACCGCGAGGACGTGAACCCCGAATTGCTGGCCCGCTTCAGGATTGAAAGCTCGCTGATGGCGCTGCAGCCTACCCTGATGGTGAACGACCGTGCCAACCTGATGACTGTGGCCCTGGACCTGGGCGAACATTTTATGTATGGCATCATGACACCGAAAGGAATAGAACTCTACAAAAAATATAAAGCACAATACCTAAAACAAGCAACAATCTCTATATGAAAAAAGTATACATAGCACTACTGGGTGCAAGTATAGCTTACACGCACGCAACCGCCCAACAACCCGTAAAATTGAGCCTGGACGATTGTATCGCCTATGCGCTCAAGAACAATTATTCTGTAAGGAATGCGCACATCGACATGCTCATTCAGGATGCGCAGAACAAGCAAACAACAGCACTGGCCAAACCCAGGGTTAATGGCAAAGCTGACTTTGCTTACTCGAACATCGTTCAGAGCTCGTTCATTGATGCAAGCACCTTCCCTTCCTCGCCCGGCGCGCCCACACCGCCCAAGGGTACCATCATCCCAATTCAGTTCTCACTTCCCTATGCAGGCTCAGCGGGCATCACCACTTCACAGGTCTTATTCGACGGCAGTGTAATGGTTGCCTTACAGGCGCGCACTGCGGTAATGGACCTTGCCCGCACCAACGAACGCATTACTGCAGAGAACGTCAAGTACGGAGTATATAAGGCATACAATACACTCGTGATCGCCTACAAACAGTTCGACATCATCAAGGGTTCTCTTTCTCTGCTTCGCAGCATGGGAAATGATATTGAAAAAACGAAAGCCGCAGGCTTCGCCGAAAAAATCGATGTGGACCGTATGAATGTGCAGATCAACAATCTCGCAACAGACAGCATGAAAGTTGCCAACGTGCTCACAGTGTCAGAACAAGTTCTGAAGTACAATCTGGGTATGGACATCAATACACCGATTATCCTCACAGACACCAATATAGACAAACGCTCAGCGTCTGCTATGGAACTCGTAGCCGAAAAAGAAAACTACGATAGGTTGCCTGAATTTAACGCACTTAACACAGCATTGAAACTGAATCAGTACAACCTTCGCAGGTATCAGTTGTCTGCTATCCCATCTATTGCCGGCTTCTGGAGCTATGGCGCCAACTATGGTAGCGACAAGTTCTCGCCCATGTTCTCGTTCGACAACTACCGTGTGTACTCAATGTTCGGGCTCTCAGTGAGCGCGCCGATCTTTGAGGGTTTTGCACGTCAACACAAGATCCATGAAGCGCGCCTCAGTATCGAGAAAACGAAAAACAATATTGATAACCTGAAACTGGGTGTAGACTTCCAGGCTGCAATGGCACGCACCAACCTGAAAAACTCTATGCTTCAGATACAAAGCCAAAAACGCAACCTGGAACTGGCCAACTCTGTACTGGATCTTGCACAAAAGAAGTATAAAGCCGGAGTAGGCAGCAACCTGGAGGTGACCAATGCACAAACAGAACTCCTTCGTGCCCAAAACAATTACTTCGCAGCGCTGTCAGATATGACGAACGCAGAAGCCGATCTGCGCAAAGCACTCGGACTACTCAAATAATAAGCACAAATCATCCTATTCAAAAAATACAACAACAAACAAACACGATATAATATGAAACGCTCTTATTTATTCTTAGTACCCGCCATCGTTCTTGCTTCATGCGGCGGCGGAACCAACTCAAAAGGCGACCTCGCATCCCTGAAAAAACAACGCGCTGAACTGGACGCCAAGATCCAGGAAATGGAAAAAGGCAACAAAGAAAAGTCAGGCAAGGTCACGCCGGTACTCGTTACCAAGGTGGAACCAATTACATTCGACGCCTTTATTGAAGTACAATCTCAGATCACAGGAGACGATGTGGTGAATGCAACTGCTCGTAACCAGGGTACCATCAACCGAATCCTCGTTCAGGTGGGTCAGCAGGTACGCCAGGGACAGGTTATCGCTACCCTCGACGCAGCTATCCAGGACAACCAGATCAAAGCACTCGAACCTCAGATAGAGCTAGCAAAAACCGTGTATGAAAAAACACAGAAACTTTGGGAACAGAACATAGGTACTGAAGTGCAGCTCCTTACAGCAAAAGCAACGCTGGAAAACCTTCAGAAACAAAAAGCAGTACTACAGTCGACCCGCGACCTCAATAACATCATAGCGCCTATCAGCGGAACGGTAGACTTCGTTTCGATGAAAGTAGGTGATGCGTCTACAATGCCTACCGCCTATATCCGCATAGTAAATACAAGCAAACTGAAAGCCGAAGCCAACCTGGGTGAAAACTACCTGGGTAAAGTGAACGTAGGCGACAAGGCTACGCTTATTTTCCCTGATGCATCAGACTCGCTTCAAGTGAAAGTGTCTTATGTAGCTAAAGCTGTGGACCCAATGTCGCGCGCGTTCCAGGTGCAGGTGCGCCTCAATAACGACAAGAAGCTGCACCCCAACATGTCCTGCATCATGCGTATCTCTAACTACGAAAGGAAAGACGCGATCGTGATACCTGTGTCTGTGATACAGAAAACCGCTGAAGGCGAAATGGTGTATGTAGTAGATGGTGAAACCGCACGCGCGGTGACTATCAAAACAGGTCGCAACTCGAACGGAAAAGTAGAAGTACTTGACGGACTGAAACCCGGCGATCAGCTGGTGGTGGCAGGCTTCGAAGACCTTGATAACGGTCAGAAAGTGACAATACAATAATACCTGCCCTCACATCATCTTTTCATCCGAAGTACAATAACAGAAACATGAAAGACAAATTCAAAGAATTCAAACCCTCCAGTTGGGTCATAGATAACCGTACCGCG
>JACCEA011501776.1_pt1 | contig 10488 bp, 6 predicted proteins | sample 7449851 | NCBI WGS metagenome assembly JACCEA01 (sample SAMN15323453, study PRJNA562643) | freshwater metagenome | isolation source: river surface water | place: USA:Blue River Watershed | collected 2017-08-18 | reverse complement strand
GGGGTACAACTTTGAAGAGATCAGCGATCAGCTGGGAATTTCAGAGTCAACAGTACGATCGAATTTGCATCGTGCTCGACATTGGTTACAAGAAAAATTGGGAAAAAATGGATATTAACCCACAAAATATGGATGAGCTGTTTCAGCGGGCCGCCGATGGTTTTCGGCCGGAGGCCCCCGAGCACAGCTGGCCCGAAATTGAAAAAAGAATTCGACGCAAAAAGAAAAAAGGCATCGGCTTTTGGTTGAGCATCGCTTCTTTATTTTTCATCGTTGGTGGCGCCGGAGCATGGATGGGATTATCATCCACCTCCACAACTCCTTCCAACGCGGTGGCCGAGAAGACATCATCTACCTCTAACAAAAGAAGAGTTCTAGCCACTTCGTCTGAAAGTTCAACCGAACCATCCTCCATAATTTCCACCTCAAACAGCCAATCTTCTTTATCAAAAAAGGCTTCAGCTACTTCTGAATCAACCACTTTCAACGCTTCAGAAAAAAGCGATAACCCAGCCCAAAAGTCGGGAACAGCAACGAATTCATCTTCAAAAAGCAGCTTGAAAAAAGCAAGAACTTCCAGTAGCTCTCATTTCGCAACCTTGGCAGTATCTTCCCCTTCTTCACCCAAAACAGCGAAGAAGAATCGAACTGCCCGACGTTCCAAAATAGCTGTTTCAGGAAAATTTACCCCTCCTCAGGTTTTGGAAGAAGCTATTTCGAAGAAATTTCAAAAGCAGTTATCAAACCAGGATGTGCAACAAAAACCCCTGTTTTTCGCTTCATTGAATTCGAAAACCCCACGGTTGAATTTGTTCTGGGATTCGAATCCCATGAAAATCATCATCGATGAAGATCCGATTTCTACCGAAAAGGTTAAAAAGAATTTGTTTGATCAAATGCCCGGTCCAAGCTGGGGTTTTGTTTTTCAACCCGAATACGTGAACAATTGGGAACAATTGAGAACAGCATTTCTCCAAGATCAGAATGGAAATCCTGTGGTTACACAGGTCAATCCCAACTTCCGATCCTCTTTGAATAGCTTGAACCACAATGTTGGATTCTCCGTTGCTCTTCAATCCCGTTTTACCATCGATGTAAAAACCAGTTTTGATTTGGGATTGAGTTACGGTTTCCGGAACGATCGCCAAAATTATTTCGAGTGCTTCAATTCGAGTACGGGTGAAAGCAAACTTCATTATCAACCGTTGGTGGGATGGAACAGCACCCCTCAAACGTTTGAAAACAGCTACCATTACATTTCATTGCCGGTTGGAATGACCCATGCCCTTACGGGGAACGTAAAAACAACCGGATTCCGATTGCATTGGAATTTGGTTCCTCAAGTTTTGGTTGCCGGACAATCGATGACGTTTGATTTTGCCAAAAATGGGTTTGTTTCAGGTGCCATTTCTAGCCACGGGGTTTACCGCCGAACAGGTTTATCGGCAGGTTTGGGTTTGGGGTATGCTATAAAAATGAATGCCCGTTCATTGCTAGAAACCGGTATTCAATGGAATGGAAACTGGAGCACTTTGTTTAATGAATATTATCCTGTTGACAAGCGTTTTGGCGCAATAGGTGCTCGAATTGGTTTAGTTTTTAAATGATTTGATTTGTGAGTATTGTATTACCGGTGAAAGGAAAAATGCCTCAGTTGGGTGAACGGGTTTGGCTCGCTCCAAACGCCACCGTTGTTGGCGAGGTAACGCTCGGAAACGATTGTACCGTTTGGTTCAATGCCGTAGTTCGGGGCGACGTTCATTTTATCAAAGTGGGGGATCGTACCAACATTCAAGATGGGGCCGTGATTCATGGTACTTACGAAAAAGCGTCAACCACCATTGGGAATGATGTTTCGATTGGCCACAATGCCTTGGTTCATGGTTGTACCGTTGGAAATCATGTGTTGATTGGAATGGGTGCCATTGTGATGGATAACGCGGTATTGGAAGATTATTGTGTGATTGCCGCCGGTGCTGTGGTTTTAGAAAACACCGTTTGCGAGTCCGGCTTTTTATACGCTGGAATTCCAGCAAAAAAGATCAAACCGCTCGACAAGCGGTTGCGAAATGTGGTGGAAATTACGCCTCCACGATACATGGAATACGCTTCTTGGTTTCAAGAAAACGATTCTAAAAATGAGTTAAAAGATAAAAATCTGTGAAAAATCTGCTAAATTTGAAAATTCCAACCACTATGAAAATATTCAATCTTATGAAATTATCTCGGAATTTCAAGATGTGGGCCATTGCGTTGCTCTCCATTTTGACTTTTGGGCCTCAGGTTCAGGCCTCCCACGTTTTTGGAGGAGAAATCACCTGGAAGGCTGTTCGCGACAATAATCCACAAAACTTCCGTCGCGATGGATATGGATTTATTTTCATCATGACCGTTTATCGCGATTGCAGCGGTATTCCCATGAATGGGCTTACTCCGAGTATGACAGTTCAAGGTAATCCGGTGGATAAATTTGGTTCTGTTGTAAATTCAATTACCTTAAATCCTGCTCCAGGACGATTAGGAACAGGATATGAAATTACGCCGATTTGTGGTGGAACAACCAGCATCGTTCGCTGTGGGGCAAGTAATCCCCTTGGTGGTGGCGGAGGTGCAGCGAGCCGTGGAGCGATTGCTGCTGTACAGTTTTGGTCCGATACCGTTTGGTTAACCGGTGTTCCTCCATCAACGGGGTGGTTATTCCAATCTTCGGCCGGTGCTATTCCTTGTTGCAGAAATGCTAATGATAATACAGCTTGTTCTGGTGACATGGTTTTACGTGCACGAATGTTCCCATTTTTTGTTCAAGGACCTCTTGGACAACAAGTTGGATTAAATGTTCAAACCATGGGCGATGGTTCTCCGGAGTTTGCCGAGGCACCTGCTGCAACCACGGTTCAAAACCCATCAACTACGGATACCGTTATTTACAACAACAACGCGGTAGATTTTGATCTAGATTTTACTCGTTATTGGATTGATAATCCGTTTAGTGGACTCAATTCTCCATGTAACTACAATCGCGGATACACCATCCTAAATCCCATGCCCGGAATTGTTCGGCCCTACGGACCTGGAATTTCAGCCATTGATACCCTAACAGGTGAATTGCGGTTTTTACCCCAAACGCAAGGGAATTTCCTTTTGTGTATTCGCGTTGAAAGTTATCGAGGCACCCAAAAAATTGCCGAAGTTTTCCGCGATTTTCAATCTGTAACCATTCCTAATTCTCCTGGTTTAGGTTATAATGCCATTCAAAGTCCTCCAGTAGTTACAGCTCCCTACAAAACTCCAACAGGTCAACCGTCCTATTCTGGTTCTTATTTTGTTGGAGATAACATCGAATTCGGAGTTCGTGCCGTTGACTTCGCGCCTTTTACCGACAGCGTGTACTTGTTTTTTAATAAAAATCCAGTTTTCGGGGCATTTATTCCAGGACCAGACACCCTCCGAGCTGATTCCGGTTGTGTACGTCCGCCATGTGCTGTCATCAAAGCAACGCAAGTGGGTTCTGCCATTACTCGTATGTCGTTAAACGGCGTTGAAATAGGATACGGTTTGGGTCGTAGAAATGCTACTCAGATGACGTTTAGTTGGCAAACCGGTTGCGGTAATATCCGAACCGTTTCTACCCAAGGGAACCAAGCCTTTATCGACAAAGGAAACTATTCGTTCAACCTAACGGCAAAAGACAATCAATGTCCATTTAACGGACGTGTAGTTAAGTCGTTGAACATTGAATTGCTGAACATTCCCAAAATTGCTCCAACCCCACGTGGTTTGAAATTGGTTTCGAATGGAATCTTAATCAATTTCGGAAGTTTGATTGATGTCGTTAACAAAGAACCTCAAGACTCGTTGTTGTTTACCTCCATCAAAAGAAGAGCAAAGAACTTGAAGCAAATTCAAGTTTATAGAAATAGTTGCAACACAGGTTTTACTCGGGTAAAAACCATTGTTCCTCCATCCAATTTGAATGATACGGCTTTGGTTCATTGGTTTTTCAATTTCCGTGAGTGGGTAGATACGTTTGCTGTGAATCCATCTTGTAAACATGAATACTATTTCCGTGTTGTTGCCGGTTGCGATACCACACCGTCGGATACTTCAGCTCACTACACCTTGTTAGAGAACTTCGTTGTTAATCAAAGCGGTTCGGCGAATGTTACATGGAATGGTATTACAAAGTCACCACCTTCTGGAACAGGCGGAAAATACATCATTCAACGAAGAATTGGAAGTAATCCCGTTGCTCCTTGGGTGAATGTTGATTCGGTTCCCGCTAATGTCTTTAATTATTTAGAACCCATCATTGTTTGTGATGATACCGTTTTCTACCGTATCCTTTACCGTGAAAATATTCCATTGTTGCGCGATACATCATTCATTATCGATACTTGCGTTAATCCCAACTTGTTGAATACGATTCTAACTGGAAGATGGGCCATCACTCGCCCTGAGTTCTTGAATCCTTTGAAATTGGATAATTGCCGCAATCAGTATTTTATCATTGCTGTTGATACTGTTTCCATCGAGTCTTTTGGCGTTCCAAGAGGTGCTCGCTTCCAAGATATTCAAGCGCCCTCTACCTTAAATTGGAGATTCGTTAGCGTGGATACCACCAATATCAATCAGGACTTACTCTTGAAAACCGATACCACTGCTGCATTGGATTTCGATGAATATGAGTTTTTCATTGTGAATGGTGGTTCATTCAGTCCAATCGGAAAAGATTTGATTAAGAATCGTGGTTTCCTACGTGATCCAAATCGCAGTGGTGCAACTGCATCGCATACCTATACGGTTGTTGCTCGCGATAGTTGTAACAACACCAGCCCCATGTCCGATCCATTGGCATCAAGCTTTTTGCAAGGTGTGGTAAACACCTGCGGTGGTCGCATTGAATTGACCTGGAATATTCCAACCAATTGGGCTGGAGGAATCAAAGAAGTTAAAGTCATGAGAAATGACAATAACGTTTGGGTTCCTGTGGCTACACTTCCTGCCACCGCAACAACATATGCCGATAATAACAATTTGGTTGAAGGAAATTATTACTGCTATTCCATTTGGGTCGTAAATAATGTTGATACCAACATCATTGCAAATAGTAACCAAACGTGTATTCGTGCCGATATCATTCGCAAACCTAAAGATTTATACATCCGTTACGCATCGGTTGATACGCTTTCTCAAAAAGTGAAATTGGCATGGATCATCGATAGTACGGCCGAATTGAAATCGTTCATTATTGAAAGAAACTCAGGTTCCGGCTTTACTCAAATTGCAAATATTGCTGCCGTTAACCCCAGTGGAACCGTTCGTCAATACTTTGAATTTACCTATGTCGATTCTTCGGCAGAAGTGAATGCCACTTCTCACGTGTACCGCGTAAAAAGCATCGATCCTTGCGATTCGATTTTCACTTCAGTGAATTCAGCTAAAACCATCCTCCTAACAGGCCAGGCTTTGGGTAATTTCACGAATTCGATGTCATGGAATGAATATTTGGATTGGATCAATGGGGTGAAGGAGTATGAAGTGCTTCGAAATGTGCCTGCAAATTCCACCATTTATTCTTCGGTGATCGCAAAACCAACCACCGATCGCAGTTTTATCGACGATGTTTTCTTGTTGGAAGACAACGATGGGAACTTCTGCTACATCATCATGGCGGTCGAGAACGGCATCAATAAATTTGGATTAATTGATACCGCTTTCTCCAATCGTTTGTGTGTAACTCAAGAACCTCGATTGTTCGTTCCAAACGTCATCGCTCCAGATGGATTGAACAACAAGTTTTATCCAAAGGGTACGTACATCAACAAGAAGAGCAATTACCGCATGGAAATCTTTAACCGTTGGGGTGAGAAAATTTATGAAACCACCAACTTTGAAGATGGATGGGATGGTACATTCAAAGGTTCGATCGTTCAACACGGAATGTACATTTACATCATCAATTTCCAAGATGCAAATGGAAGAAACCTAACCAAAAAAGGATATTTCCAAATCATCGATTGATGATTCACTACTGAAAATAAAAAGGGGTTGACCGATGTCAACCCCTTTTTTTATGCCAAATTTTTTTGAACAAGGATACCATCGACAAAATTCCCTCGAAGGTGAAGCCAGTTTTTCAAGTGGCCAGCCCTTTCGTAACCGGCTTTTTCAAAGGCACGAAGGCTGGCTCCGTTGTCTTCCGAGATGATGGCCCACAAGTTGGAAATGGAAAAGGTTTGAGCCAAGGATTCCGCTTCAAGTAAAACCCGTGTTCCCCATCCTTGGTTCCGGTACTCGGAATGGGCAATGATGATTCCAATTCCGGCCCGTTGATGCTGTGGGTGGTAATCGAACAATTCTACCGTGCCCATGGATTTCCCATTTACATCGATGATCCAGCGCTGTTGCCCGTGAACCGCCAAAGCCCTTGGCCCTTCCAAACAAAAAGCCTGTAGTTCCATTAACGTAGGTGGGGTGTTGGACTCCTGCGCATCCCGAAGTTCCGGGGCGTTGTCCCATAGGAATAAGGTCATGGCATCTTCGGGTTCTAAAACCCGCAACCGAATTATCCCTTCCATATTCCTTCGAATACCCGGGTTGCGGGACCGATCAATAGGATTTTCGATGTTTTCCCATGAATCCACGTCCATTGCACTTCCAAATTTCCGCCGGGGACTTGTATGGAAATGCGGTTGCTTTCTTTTTGAGAGGATGTTTTTGCTACATACGCCAGGGCGGCGGCGGTAACTCCAGTTCCACAAGAAAAAGTGGGTGCCTCTACTCCCCGTTCAAAGGTGCCTACCCAAAGGCTGTTCTCGTTTAACGGGGCCACAAAATTTATGTTGATGCCTTCTTTTTCGTATTCCGGCAAATGCCGGATGTTGAAGCCTCTTTGCTGGATTTCTTCCAGAGAAATGGGTTGTTCAACCCATTGAACGTAGTGGGGAGATCCGGTATTTCCGATATAATCGCCATTGGGTAAGGGCTTCATTTCCGCAGATGCGCACATTTCCAATTGAATGAATCCGTTTTTGATCCAAGCTTGGTGTGGCCCATCGATGGCGATGAATTGAGTAGATTCCCCTGTAAATATCCCGAGTTGGTGGGCGAAATGAACGATGCATCTTCCTCCGTTGCCGCACATGCTGCTTTCATTTCCGTCGGAATTGAAATACACCATGCGAAAATCGTAAGGAGCTTCGGCGGTTTCAACGAGCAAAAGCCCGTCGGCGCCCACCCCGAAACGGCGGTGGCAGAAGGCTGCAACCTCTTCGGGGGTGGGCTTCCAACCCACGGCTCGGTTGTCGATTAAAATAAAATCGTTCCCGGTGCCGTGGTATTTGGTAAAGGGAATGTTATTCATCAATTGGGGGTGTGCAAACCACCGCAAACGTTGATCGTTTGGCCGTTGATGTACCCGCTCATGTCTGATCCCAAGAATACGGCCAAATTGGCAACGTCTTCGGGTGTACCCGGACGCTTCAAGGGAATCATGTCGTTCCAGCCTTTGATCACCTCTTCGCTCAATTCACCGGTCATTTCGGTAGCGATGAAGCCTGGAGCAATGGCATTGCATCGAACGCCGCGCGAGCCCATTTCTTTGGCAACCACTTGGGTGAAACCGATGACACCGGCCTTGGAAGCCGAATAGTTGGCTTGGCCTGGATTTCCATTTCTTCCAACAATGGAGGTGATGTTGATGATGGATCCTTTTCGATTCTTCATCAAGACTTTCATGGCGTTTTTCGTGATATTGAAAACCGATTTCAAATTGGTATCGATCACTTGATCCCATTGTTCTTCGGTCATGCGAAGCAATAGGGTGTCGCGGGTGATGCCTGCATTGTTCACCACAATTTCCAAAGTGCCAAAGTCGGCCACAATGGAATCGATCAGGGCTTCAGCCTGAGCGAAATTGGCAGCGTCGGATTTGTATCCTTTAGCTCGAACACCGAAGGCCTTCAATTCTTCTTCGAGGGCGCGGGCCTTTTCTTCAGAAGAGAGGTAAGTGAAAGCGACATCAGCGCCCATTTCAGCAAATTTTTTCGCAATACCGTTTCCGATTCCGCGACTGGCTCCGGTAATCAAAGCCACTTTTCCATCAAGTAATTTCATGCAACAAATTTAAGCATCAATTTTTAATCTTCCCGTTAGGGATTCAATCGGAATTTGGTGGTCCTTCCACGTTCATCTTTCATCCAAATGATGAGATCTTTAGGAAGAAATTGGAGCGATTTGGTTTCGTTGGGCAATAGGCGAAACGATCCGCTCCAACGGCCATCTACCGTTCCCCATGCGATGTTGATCGGCTGCGAAGATTGGGATGAAATGAAAGATCCTGCAATCGACCAACTTGAATTTTCCAGCACGGTGCTGCTCAAAACTACCGAAAACGTTTGGCTGGAAGAATCGGTTTTGCATCCGTTGGAAACGGTTAATCTTGCTCGAAACGGTCCCGCCGAATTGTAGCGGTGGATGGGGTTTCGTGAGGTATCGGTGGTTCCATCCCCAAAATCCCATAGTTGGGAAACATTTCCCGTGGATTGATTGGAGAATTGCACGTGTTGCCCCGTGGTTTGGGTGGAAAATTGGGATTTTAAGGGAAAATTGGGAGTGATGTTCCACACGGAAAGGGAATCGAACACCACCGAATCCGACATGCTTTGAAGACGCAAAGCTGTGGCGTGTCCTAAGGTGTACATGAATGGATTGGCTAGAACCCGACTTTGGAAAATGGTGGAATAAAGTACACAAGCCGATAAGTAGGAACCGGTTTGATTGGGGTGGGAGTTATCGGAATCGTGCAAAACCTCGGTCGAATCATCTCGAATGGATTTTCTCCATGCCCATCCCACGGGAGCACAAAAAGCTTGATGGGTTTGAGTTAGTTGCAAATAGGTTTCTCGAAGTCGCCAGCTCATTCCTTCGTAGGTGCAAATGGGAGGGTAGGAAGCGCAATTGGATTGATCGCCATAACGCCGACCCCAGGTCATGAAAAAAACCACTTTTCCGCAAGGAGAGTATTTTTTGATAGAATCCACCAAACGTTGGGCATAAGGAAAAACTTCTACAGCGGTTTGGGAGGGAGGAAAGGCGGGGCGTTGACTTTGCTCTTGGAGCACCACGAAATCCCACCCGCCTTGTCGAATTTTTGCCATGGTTGTTGGATCAGTACTGTGGTTTTGAAACGTATATCCGCCCACCAAGGCAGAATCTACCACCATGCTTTTTCCTCCAACGGTGGCCAGGGATTGAATGAGGGACGGAAGTCCGTTCACATAGGTGTACGAGTTACCAATGAACAATACCCGGGTTTGAGTCCAGCCGATGTTGGCCAAAAGGCTAATCGCAAGAAAAAAAATCCACTTCATAAGGGAGAAAGAAAGGTTGAAAATACACTTTTTTGATGATGAATAGGTAAAAAAAGTTCAAGTAGTATCGACATTTCTGCTGTTAATTTTTTCAAGGTGTAAGAAATGTGGGAACTACTTTTTGGCAAGTGAAGGGGTTTGTTTGCATCTTTGCACATGCAAAAAGTATTGATCATCGATTCGGGTTCCCAATACACCCAATTGATTGCCCGTCGTGTACGTGAGCAGCAAGTTTACTGCGAAATTCATCCTTTTCATACCGCACCTGCCCCCGATGCCGATACCATTGGTGTCATTTTTTCTGGCTCTCCGGCCTCGGTTCACGATGCCAATGCTCCTCAACTCACGGTAGATCAATACGCTCACTTGCCCATTTTGGGTGTTTGTTACGGAGCCCAATATTTGGCCCAGGTCAATGGAGGTGCTGTGATTCGTTCCCAAATTCGGGAGTACGGACGAGCTCATTTGAATTCGGTTGATTCGACCTGTCCGCTTTTCAAGCATATTCCAGCGGGGAGTCAGGTTTGGATGAGCCACGGCGATACCATTGGAACGTTGCCTGCAGGCACCAAAGTAGTAGCGTCTACCGACCATGTTGAAAATGCTGCCTATGTTTTCGAAGGGAAACCACATTATGCCATCCAATTTCACCCTGAAGTAACGCATTCCCTCGATGGAAAGCAGTTGATCGAAAATTTCTTGGTGGAGATTTGCGGTGCTCATCGGGATTGGACTTCCGAAAATTACATCGATGCGACCTTGCAGCAATTGAAGGATCAAGTAGGAACCGATACGGTGGTGATGGGTTTGTCGGGCGGAGTTGATTCTACCGTTGCGGCTACGTTATTGTCGAGAGCCATTGGAAATCAATTGGTTTGCATTTTTATCGACAATGGTTTATTGAGAAAAGACGAGTATGAGGCCGTTTTGGAAAGCTATAAAAACCAAGGCCTCAACATCATTGGAGTAGATGCCAAGCAACGTTTTTACGATGCGTTGACCGGAATTTCAGATCCAGAACAAAAGCGTAAAACCATCGGCCGCGTTTTCATTGAGGTATTCGATGAAGAAGCGAATAAAATCGATGGAGCTCGTTGGTTGGGTCAGGGAACCATCT
>JACCEA011594078.1_pt1 | contig 10489 bp, 9 predicted proteins | sample 7449851 | NCBI WGS metagenome assembly JACCEA01 (sample SAMN15323453, study PRJNA562643) | freshwater metagenome | isolation source: river surface water | place: USA:Blue River Watershed | collected 2017-08-18 | reverse complement strand
TGGCGCCCCGCTGTGGATATGGGAAATGAAAACGATTTAGTGCTAACCATAACGGAGGTGCTGAATCCAATTCGGATCTCTGTTCAGTCCACCGAGGAAACGATCGCTTTTATATTGACACCTTATTGTAAGCTTCTTATGAATAGTTTTGTAAATAATGTAGGTTGTTGGTACATGTGAGTTCGTTAGTCCTTTAACTCTTAAAATGACCACCCACGTTTAAAAATTTTTACATACAAAGTGTGTGGATGGAGAAAGAAGGGAGATGTACACGTATCACGAAGTAGACGGAGCCCATATTTGTTTGTTGATAATGAAAGTGCTGCAGAGACTTGCAAAAAATGCACCATTGCGTCTTAGCACTGCATGGATGCATGGATCCAAGCAAGTTATTCGATCATTAGTGGGTCCAAATCAAATGTCGACAAGAACAATATGGATATGATCAAGATTTAGATACATCACAACTGCCAGTCATCAAATATTGGTGAAATATAAAGATTGCATTCTCGTATGCAAATATTACAATGTAATTGCGGTTATCTGCGAGTTCTAGGTTGGGGGATTATCTATTGGAGTGTTGACGTGCAACGATTTGAAGTACCATCAACATATTGTATGATGAGTGTATAATAAGCGAGTAATGGATGGTATCGAGATGTTCGGTTGAGAGACTTCATCAGTTTTTCCCCCTATGTTATTGTATTGCTTACGTTAAAGCAATATTCCAAGAAGGGTTAACCTTCTGCATACATCCCAAACTTACCATACGTCCTACAGGCAACTTCTAATTGTCAATCAAATGAATCACTCATATGAGAGTTGAAAATAGGATATAGAAAGAAAGCTCCTAGACATAAGTTGGCTTCTAATAACGAGGATTATCTATTACTCTACTATGATAAAGGATAAAATGCAATCCACCAAAAGTTTCAGAAAGAATGAATCGTAATTACACCAATAGCAACATGCATGCAGGACTTATTCATCAGCCCTGCTCTGATACTCCAGCATTGTCTCCCTCGTCGCCAACTTCATCTATTTCAAAATTTTCGTAATCAAATTCTGCGTCAGATTCCTCATAGTCATCTTCCTCTTCGTCAGAGCTTGCTTCATCTCCCGATTCTCCATTCTCCAGACGTTGCCGCTTGCGCTCGTTCTTCAACTTGCGTTTTTCTTCCTGGGCGTCTCGCTTCCTTTTCACATTGTCTTCTTGGATTTTGCGGCGTTGTTCTTTTAGTTTCTTCTCGCGCTCGATCTGTACCACGAAAATAGTAAAAGAAATGATAATATTTGAAAATATACACTTACTTTGGCTTTAATTGCAGCAGCTTCCTCCGGTGACTTTTTCACAAATTTATGATATAACACATCACCTTCGCTTACCCCTTGTTCAACTTTGTATATCTCTAACGTTAGTCTCGGTCCCAATTCAGTTAGCTTCATGGCACTAAGCTGCGATTTTACATTTCCTCTTCCCATAAAACGATCTGGAAGAGTGACTCTTGATGATTCATCTTCTGCCTCAGAGTCTGACGCAGCGCCAGTGTAAGTCCCATCAACAAATTCACTAATGTCTTGCAGCGACCCCAAATCTGGAACCTTTGCTTGAATAATCTTTTTAATACTACGACTAATCCCCACTGGATTTGCTCGAATTGCATAATGTCGCATCTCCACAAATTGGGTATCTTTATCAAAATGAAACAACACCACTCTTCTGCAATCACTTAATTTCACTGACTTTACATTAATTGCAGGAAAGATGTTTTGAAAAGTGACTTTCATTAGCTTCACATGCAAATCATCTGACTGGTTGAAATTATTCAAAACAAGAACTGGGGGAGTTTGAAAGGCCGCCATACTATCAAAAGGTCGTTTTTGCATGGACTTTACTTGCTTGGTCAACATGAACTGATGAACCCTGAAGTGCAGAGTTGGACCATTGGGATGCCTGGCCAGCCGGAGAAGAATGTTCGCCTCAGTTTGGGATATAAACATCAAGTGTGAAAGGCTGAGTTGTCCAGCAACAGCAATATAGTCTTTCATACGATTGTATCTGATCAACCTAGTTAGAAACGTATTGCGCAGCTACATGTAGAAACGTACTGTTTTTCCCTTAAGTGAGTTGCAGTATGAGGACTCATGACACCCCTCAACTCTCTGATTAAATCAGCAACAGGAGGGCTGACCTTGCTTATACGGGCTACAATACTCTTCGGAACATTTTCTTCCAACGCTTCCGGTATATTGGCTCCCTCTGGCACAACATCCTTGTGTGTACGAGTTTTTTTCTGAAAGAGTTATATCATAAGCAATTGAATCAACAGCAAAATAAAACTCCATACTCTTCTTCCCCCCTTGCGTGGCATTGGTCGATGGATGTGGATTAGAGATTTAATTGTATAATTTTATTCCACGTGATTCGTCGCGGCGGTGCTGGTGCCCATTCATTCGTTAATGTAATAAAGGGAGGTACATTATGTAATAAGTATAAATAAAGCATGGCGAGAGGGATTGCTCAACGCGATGGGGATCCCAAATCCAATCATTCATATTAATTGGATGTTTGGATGTTGGAGACACAGAGATAAACTTTTAAATGAAGTTTAACATTTTTGCAGCGCTATCTTTGTTTATGCAATTTGCGTTTGTGACTTGCTTGATCTGGCCTTGTAGAAAAGTGATGTTGGTAAAGAAACCTCCTTTAAAAATGATAAATTCTGCAAATTTAAGAAGGGAGATACCTGGCACCTCGAATGAGGTTCCGCAAAAGGTTCCTAATCGAACCTCATTTTGTGTTTGCCCTCAGTGCAAGAAAGCATATATTGTTGATTTCAAAAGTTTAAGTGAATCGGGGACTTTGGTTCGATGCAGCAATTGCACAAAAGAGTGGTTTTTGAATGCAGCGAAAATGGGTTTCACTGACGAGCAGAATATTTTATTTAATTTATCTGACCCATTATATCCGCAAAAGCAAGATTTATTTGTCACCAACATTCCGTTTGAATATAGTAGTGAAGATTTGGGAGCTTTATTCCAGGAATATGGAGTTTTGAATGCATTCGTGGTACTTGAAAAAGATAAAGTTTCTCGTGGATTTGGTTTTGTGGAGGTAATAAAATGCAAAGCTTTTCATATTTGTTGATAATTGACTTTCTTAACGATTATCTACTTCCTTAATGTTGACGTTTTATCATACTTCGTTGTCAGATTGCAGGAGTTGCAGAGGCAAGTAAAGCTGTTGAAGAAATGGATGGATTTGCATGTGATAGAAGACATTTGAGAGTATCATTTGTAAGCATTCAGAAGTATATCACTCTCGATATCCATTTCATCAGTTTCCTCACCAATTTGTTGCACAGGCAAAAACTACTCCGGGTAAAAAGTGAGGTATAATCCTAATTTCAGCTGAGTTTATTTATTAGGGTGATGTGTCTCACGTGTCTGAAGATATCAGCTGAGACCATTAGTCAAATAATAACAACAAAATTTTCCATTTAGATGCAAACTTAAAACCGACAGAATCTCTGTGGTGGTTTTTTGATATTAGGCGGGACAATAACATATTATTAGCTGTACCTTGTAACTTGCATATAAGAAGGATATGTAGAAATATGAAATGGAAAACCGCAGAAATAGTTAGAAGGAAATAAAACTAGACGAGCAATTGATTTTTGCCGTTGGGCTCTACAAAATCCAACTATGTTATGGGACAAGACCCGATGAGCCAATGATCTTTTATCCGCATTTTAAGTTGCTGTTGTGATTGTATTTGTTCAAACAGTGTTCAATAGCATTTACTGATATAACCATATTTCAAGAGGAAGTAGACCATAGAGATATAATAATGTTACAAATATTATGTTAAAAACATACGAAGTAAAATTGCAAACACTCTAATGATCATTGCTTTAGAAGTATAAAATAATAGAGCCTGATTAAAATGTCTGAGATGAAAAAATCAACAATCTTGAAGCCATGCGAAATTTGTTCAGAAACATTTCAATCAACCATTCCCAGTGATCTCCAATCATAATAGCTGAGGTAACGGCATATCAATGTAATAATAGGACGTAATGTTACTTATGGTAAACCCATTTCTTATTGCGGAAGGTCAATGGAGAGACGACCAGACAATGGCCATCGTTTGACGAAATGCGTCTATTTTACGAAACAGAACCGTGGAGTGATGTTTTTCGTGTTTGTTGCTTCATTCTTCTTTCAATTTTTAAAAATTTCTGTTGTTTAGTGATTGAGGTGATGATTTTCCTCGGATATCTGCCTGGTTTTGGCAATTTAAAGATAGAACGGCAGTAATGAATTGAACTTTGCACCCCTTCGTTCGAGGATTATCACAGTTGAATTTCCCATTTCCACATGCAACTCATCCACAGTGCAAAAAACCACACCAAAACAGCAAAAACCACACCACTTTTCATAACGCCATCTTTCAAAATCAGAAACAACATTCCTCTTATCAAGTCTCTTATTGGATGTTTGCTATCAAATGATACCTAATACTGTGTTATTGCGAAATCATCAATCCTCTATTGTGTGAAGATGATCTCAATCAAGACACCCACTGAATGTTGGTGACTTATATGAAATCGAAACGATGGACATTCTATTTCAGAAGGAACTTGCCTTGACATACCTCTATAATATAAGTTTGTGATGGAGGAGTATCTTTGGGTTGCAGTTCTTTGTGACTTCAACAGACTGAATTTCACCGACAAATGGTGAAAAATATATCTTTCACTTGCTCTCTTTTATCAATCGATGAGCTTTCTCTCCTCATTATCTTTTGGATATGTCTTGTGACGTATATCATCAAGTAGTTTCTCATCGAACGTCATTGGTGACATGATCGATTGGCACACCCAGTCACAAGATTTTATGATCCATTATCACCAAAATCAACCAATAGAAGTCAATATTTACCACAGTCATCTCTGACTTTGGTAAGGGTTTTATAACACTCTAATGGTTTCTAGAATGGAATCAGGATCGATACCTGTATAGATTTTCTCAAAATGGTCGTTTCAGTTGATTGGAGGGTATTTGCGTTGTGATAGCTACATATCATGAATAGTATTCAAAGAAGAAGTTCGCCAGGAAGTTCTATAGCAGATAGATGCTAAATAAAGTGTTTCGGTGCTTGAATACTTCAAATTTCCGCAAATTTGCTCCTCATATAGCTCAAAACTGACACTTTCGATGTCAGAAAAAGGCCATATGTTTCAGCAACCATCAATATAGGTATCCTGAGGCCAAGGGCATCCAATAATCTTGACACGAAACCCATAATTCCAAAAGATTTGGTAGGAAATGATCTAAAATTTGCTGTGGAACCACCTCCACACGAATTTGACGTTATCCGACACGAAATTGCTGCTGATAACTACTCTACAAATATGTAGATTGAACTTATGCTGAGCTTTGGTTACCCTTTTAGCACCATTTTGTGAAGAGATGACCTCATTTTTCCAGGAGACAAAATTCGACTGCGTCAATGGGGTCACCAAGACAACTTCTTCCCATCAGCAATCAGCAAGCAGATATTGCACCAAAAACTGCAAAATATCTTTTCTACTAGAGTTAAAAGCAATTACAAACCCTTATACCAGCTTGAGATTATGACATAGCGTAGTTGTCCGTCCATTTCAAAGTCCGGCAACCTTTCTCATTCAATAATGGGTTTTCCCAGATAAAACTTTAAGCATTTACATAATTTGTCAGTGTGGCAGCAGCAAGCCTAATTATGCATGCCTATCAAGCCCAATAGGCCCCCTAGTTTCACACTCTCCAAAATCCCAAATCTGGCAACAATCAGTCAGTGATAAAAATTTTGTCTCAGTGATGTGTGATGTGGGATATGATTTGTTGGTTGCTGGAAAATCTACAGCATTATGGAATATTAACGTGGAAATTTTCTGTCAGTAGCTTCCCATAGACTTTTAAAAGGATTTTTCTCTATAGTGTGTGGAATTAGAAATGAAGAGTACATTAGAAAATGCAGTGGTCACAGAGATAGAAAGTATCTTTCCATTGTTGAGTGGTACCGATTTTAACACCCTATTGTCCATAATAAAAGGAACCTTATTTGTGTGGCTATTGTTGGAGGCGCTATTTTGGTTGATGATTGAATGCTGGGTAGGTCCCAGACTGCAAAAGATCCAGAATCCATATGTTATTGAAGGCTGTCCTATGGTATACTTTCGTCGTATTTTGGACACAATCGATAGCTTGGGCGATTATTATCCTATTCAAAAGTACATTGAAGGGTTTTGTAATCAAGCAAAACTTCAAGACATTTACCTGGATAACTTACGCGCCTTCCTTACTTGGGCCATGTTTGGCAAGCATATTCCAAACCTAAATGACCGCGAAAACCAATATATCAAGGATTTAATGAAAGAATTGCATCGACGCTACGAAGTAGTGAGGGAGATGCGACCGGGATTCAATCCGCAAGTAAATCACTGCTCCTTCACTCTTGAACCGGTGCCGTACATACATCGTCCACTTCTTTTCTACATACTCGCTGGATTCAATGAATTTGTGTGGAATAGTTTAATTCTTCGCACAAGTGGCTATTGTTCAATGGAGCTAAATTCTGTTGGATATTGGATTAAATATGGTCCTCAGGATTGTCCACAGCCCCCGTTGCTGTTCTTCCATGGCATCAGTCCAGGTTGGTCTCTCTATCTGTTGCTTATCAAACTACTCGGTGAAGACCGTACCGTGATCCTCGTTGATTTCGATCCCATCAAAATAAAATCGATGAATTTTTTCAGCCCAAGCGTTGAAAACTATACTGAAGGAGTTCGTCAGATCCTCAAGCGTCATTCGATCAGAAAAGTGAGTGTAATCGGACACAGCTTCGGTTCAATTACTTCTGGTTGGTTCGTACGGAGATATCCTGAACTAGTTTGTCACATTACATTCATTGACCCAGTTTCTCTTTTATTGCAATTTCCAGAAGTCGCTTTTTCCTTTCTGTATCGCCAACCATCCACACTCATCGAATGGGTAATCTACTTGGCAGCAGCTAGAGAAATCACAATCTCCTATGCACTAAGGCGTAACTTTTGTTGGCATAAAAATACACTATACTTGGAAGACATCCCCAAGAGCATCGGCGTTGTCATTGGACTAGCTGGAAATGATGAAATTACCTGCCCATCCACTATTGCACAATATGCAAAATTGTGCAATGAAAAGCGTCATCAATCCCATGGGGACGATGTCTCTGAAATCACTTGTAAGCTGTGGCCTGGCTATTCTCACGGTCAAATTTTATTGAGTTGGAATGCTGTCAAGGAGTTTAAGCGAATAATAAATGCCAGCGAAAAGCTGCACGTCAAAAAGTCAATTTAAAGTTACTTACTCTTTAAGGTGTGTGCGCGTGTCATTGTTATTTCGATTGATGAGGTAGAAAATCTATTATAATACCATCCGGATGGTATGGGCATGTTTTATTTATTTATAATGGACATACAGAAGAGTTGCAGCTACGTTATAGGCATATATATAATGTTGTTTTCTAAGAAGTATTTCTATTAAATTTTGACGTCATCATTTTTTCCATGATATTATTGATCAATGACCGATCGATATTCATACTTCTTCATTGTTAAGCTTTCTCCGTTTGGAAGAATGATATGATGCGACCAATAAGTTTAGTCGGTTATCAGAAATGTTTGGAGAATTATCAACATCTGTTATGACAAACTTCGATAATGAATATACTTTTTGTTGAGATAGCATTATAGGCGATGTTCCATCAAACAACAAGGGAATATGATTACGCAGCGATTTTACGAGATTCCTCAGATTTTCATCCAATGCTTTCATGAGGCTCGCTTTGTTAGAACTAGAGCAAGACTCCATCAAACAAATAATTCCAGATAAGACGCTTTCAACAATATGCCAATGCCAAAAATCTCTTGCGCACAATTCTTTCCAGACAAAGTTAATATTTTCAAAGGATTTCTGAAAATGCTGATTGCAATCACGGGAAAATTAGATATAATATAAGGATCAAGAGAAGGAGACTTACTTCAGAAGTATATGAAACACCTTCTGCGGCAACGATAAGTCGCTGCAAAGAAATAAAAGCTTGTAGAGAATTGAAAACAAAGGTGCATCTACTGTCAGAGCCAGAACTATTTTCTCCATGGTCCCATTCGACGACAGCTCGAATTGCCAGTGAGAGCTTCCATGCATTTTCTTGCAGAATAGAGCTCACCATATTCGGTAGCTTGTGTAAACATAGTAGTTGTGCCAGAGGAACAATAGCCCAAACAATTGTCGCCAGTCGTCCTAAGTAGGATAATGATATACTATTCGAATTATGAAGACATAGTCGGTGTTCCATATGTCTCGTTAGTGCAGAAAGTAAGCGGATAATCAAACTACCTATTGATTTGTTTTGTACGAAAGAAGTAAGTTCAAGTATTGTCTTACTAGGAGAGACAGTGGTCTTCACCGCACCGATAAATGCAGCTAACACTAAAGCGCTGAAACCAGTATCGTGAGATGCGGATATGCTTGAACCAGATGTTGCAATTAGAATTTGCAGCTGCCTTCTTACATATGTGGCCATCAAAAGATCATCTTTGAAAAATATTTCACAATCAAATCTGATAAGACATGGTAATACACCAACGGCGAGCATTTCGTTCTGCTTTCCAGCATTGAATAATTCGATTACAACAACTTTTTTCTCCGATGGAGGAAGAAAGACTATTAGTGATACCAAGAAAGCGCCTAGGATATGCGCACTGCTTTTATCTTTCCAATTGTTAAACACGATCGATGAATGTTCTAATGCTCTTCTTATGATGTCCAATTGATCTTGGCAATTAAATTCATTGAGTACAAAATTAGCAAGGTGGCGATAAATAGAAACCTCCAAGTTGAACGCACTACCGATCAAGGCATAACCGCTGTGTAAAGTTAGACCTTTTAACACTAAAAAGTCCTAAAAAAAGGTTGATTACTCAAGCGATAAATTAATAACAAATCTTACCCAAATACATATAGAACTACTATTTTCAACCATTAGAGATGCTATAGAAGATGCCAATAATTTTAAATTTCTTAAATAGGACTTGTCAGTTATCTGGTTAAGCTCCAACCGCAGTTGTTGCGAGATGACCCGTACTGCGCACTGAATCATTCTCTCGATCAAATTCAATCGATCTGTACGATGTTGGTGCAGTTGGGCAGAGTTACTTTTAATATCGCATGTTGCAATCAAACTAAGCGACTTAATCAAAAAACATAGAATACCTTTGTGGATCGAAGAAGTATGATGATGAAAAGAACACATTGATGTCAACAATATGTTTCCTCCTGCTTCTTTTTCAGGCACCATTGAAACTACATCAATAAGGCTATACAGTTCAGATATATTGAGTTTCAGGACATAAAATGCATTCTCAAGCTCAAGTTCTGTTATCTGAGAAGAATGTTGCTCCTGTTCATTTGTAGTTAGGATCTTAAACAGGCCTTGGAAAGAATTGTTCAGCACTTGTTTAGAATATTGAACCTCAATAGCATTTTCGTTGTGGTTCATGACACCAAAGAATGCAAATAGCAGCAACAATGAAGATATTTGTAATTTCACATTTCGATCGAAGTAAGGTGTACAATTCACCAAAGTTGCCGTTAATCTTTGCACAAAAAATGTCAGAAGTTTCAATCGCTCTTGGATAATGAGACTGTTCTCTCCCCAGCTCTCTTGGATAAGTGTTAACCCTTCATCACACGAGGATATAAGGATTCTCAGAAACCTCTCTACAATCAAATCGTCTACTGATCGTCCAAATCGTCTCATTAACTTTACATACATTTTCCAGATCAAAGCTGCTACTGTTGCCCATTCATCATCGTGTTGGCCCATTTCCGAAACCGTGGCTAAAAGTAAGAATGATGGATTAATCAATTCCTCAACATCTCCCTCGTTTAGTTCATTGATGTTCAAGCTGTCTAATATGGACAGCAAAAGTTGAAGAGTTTCCAAGAAGCCATCGCTGTAACTAGGGTCTTTTACCATCAGCAAGGCCGAGAGAGTCTCTAAAACGGGAGCTAAGCGATCAACCAAGTTCATTTGAGGTCATTCCATGATACGGAAAGTAACCTAAGCAGAAAATATGCATGGGATGAATCTTGTGCAAAATAATAATAAAATATTAGTTTTTTTTTTTTTTAACGGTGACGAAACGAACTACCCAAATATCCAAAGCTACAAAACTAACAAAAAGGCCTAACTAGGCCAAATATCATGAAGAACATAAATCCACTCCAGACTTTATATAATTAACATCCCTGTAGTGTACTTCCAATTAGCAAGCGACCTGTTCCTTTCAAAATCATAACGAATCTCCCCACAAAATATTAGTTGGTACATTCTTTATTAAAACTTCGGCAGCCCTTCCGTAGCCTGATTAGGTGGCGGTTTTTGCAAAGTTTTTATATG
>JACCEA010159722.1_pt1 | contig 10489 bp, 6 predicted proteins | sample 7449851 | NCBI WGS metagenome assembly JACCEA01 (sample SAMN15323453, study PRJNA562643) | freshwater metagenome | isolation source: river surface water | place: USA:Blue River Watershed | collected 2017-08-18 | reverse complement strand
GATGCAAAACAAGTTATTTTCTGAATCATCTCTCAAAATCCAGTAGAGTGAAAAAATCATACTGATTGTATGGTTTATTTATCTTTAATTAACTAGAGAGAGTTTATGTTTCCAGAATACAGAGATCAAATTACTAAACTTAAAACAACAGATAAGCATTTTTTAAATCTGTTTGATAAGCACAATGCTCTAGACCAAAAGATTAAAAATATGGAGTCCCATGTTGAGTCTAGTACTCCTGAAGAAATTGAAACGCTTAAAAAAGAAAAACTGAGCTTAAAAGATCAGTTACATGTGATTCTTAAGAAAAGCCAAGGGTAATAGATTGATCTATTAACTCGGCAGTAAAAAGGCATTTCAATAGAAATGCCTTTTTTATAAAACTTCCTCAGCGGTGACTCCAACAGAAATCTTGTGGCTACCGCCGCTACGAATAACTCCTCGAATAGGGGAGACGTCTCCAAAATCTCGACCCATTGCAAGACGTATATGATTGTTGCCGGCAATCATGTTGTTAGTTGGGTCTAGTTCTAGCCAATTGCCAGGTATTCCTGGGCAATAAACCGAAGCCCAGGCATGCGATGCATCTGCGCCACGTAGTTTTTTTTGCCCAGGGGGTGGGGTGGTTAATAAATAGCCGCTGACATATTTGGCGCTTAAACCTAAACTTCTGATGGCTACGATAAAGATGTGTGCAAAGTCTTGGCAAACACCTGCTCGATTTTTAAATGCCTCCCAAACGGGTGTGTTAATTTCGGTGGCATTAGGCGAGTACTTAAAGTCTTTGAATATCCTTGAGCATAAATCAATAGATGCATCAATCATTTTTCTGCCAGGTGTGAAAGATTCTTGGGCATACGTTTTAATATCCATCACAAATGGCGCAAAAGGGCTTGGGTAAATAAACTCTGCAGCAGGTAATGCAGATTTGCCGGCTTCGTACCTTAATTGTTCTTTGACTTCTTCCCAAGTGATTTGAGTTAGCTCAAGTAATTCTTTGGGGATCTCTTTGGTGAGAACTTCACAACGTGCACTCACATTCAGCGACTCATGATTCTTATGGAATGAGAAGAAATCTCTTTGATTGCCAAAAATATCAAAGTTCTGATGATGGGTGTCTGGTGTTGGCGTGATATCTAGGTAACTATTAATCACTTCTTGATAAGCATTATTAATAGGACGTAAATATGCTAAATGATGAGCCAATTCTACGTCGCTCTCGTACTCGTACAGAGTAATGTGTTCAACCTGAATGTGTTTGCTATTCATGAGGTGAACCTTTGCTCTTTGATGTGTGCAAAGTAATGACTGCTAATTTCATTGGATAGTTTTTTACCTGCTGCGGCCACTCTTTCGGAGTAGCTGATGATATTCATCGTATCTTCAAACGTTGGCTTGCATGTTTGAATTATTTGACTAAACGTATCAATTTCTTTCGCGGTATTGGGTAGGTAGTGAATCTCTTGATCTAGCTCTTGCAAAATCCAAGTCATAGATCTTGGGTTCGTGTTATCGAACACCAATAATTCCATTAAAGCGTTAACATCTTGGTAGCGTTGGTAGCGAGTTCTATAGGTGATTGTGCTGTCAAATAACGTCAATAACATATCAAAGCCACGGCTTGATAGTGAGGCATCATGACTAAAGAAGGTGCCTAGTGTTTCGCTCAAATTAATTAAGCGCTCAACTAATCTGCCAATTGTGAGCAATCTCCAACCTAAGTCTCTGGTCATGCGATCAGCTTGTAGACCAGTTAGTGCTGCTAACTGAAGGCCTAAGTTATCTAGAGCTTCTACAGCAACAATTAATGAGCGACTCTCAAAAGAAGCTCTATTGCCTAGTCTATTTTCAAGGCTCGATTTCATATAGCCTACTAACTTAGAGTGATCCGAGGGCAATCTATCTCGAACTAGGCGTAAATTATTACTAAGGGCTTGGATGTAGTAGCCAATGCTAAAACTATCTTTATGATTGAGTTGTGCAATTAATGTTCTAGCAAAAACTTTTGGTGATTTAGATAGTTTCGGAGTTTCTTCCGGAATCAAGCCGGCTCTGATGGTGAGTTCTGAGACAGCATCTTGTAAGGCGTTTAGATTGTCTTCACCACTAACGCTAGCAATCATTAATGATTCTTTGGCCAGACGAGTAAGGGATTCAGCGCGTTCTGTATAGCGACCTAACCAAAATAGATTTTCTGCAGAGCGGCTAGAAATTAACTGTAGGCCGTGCGGGGTTAGAGGATTGATATATTTAGAGCGTTGCGACAACATCGAGTACGTATCAACCTCCGCATCTGTCATGACCCAAGTATCTAGGGTGCTGCCACCTCTTTGTATCGAAACCACATTAGGGTCTTCGCTTGAAACACGAGTCATGGCGCCAGGTAGTATTTCCCAAGTACCATTGGTGTTGGCCATTGCATACACGCGCAACATTGCTGTGCGTGGCGTCAAGTGACTGTCTTGCCAAGTGCTGGCTTGTGAGAACTTTAAGTAACTTTGAGTTGTATAAATCTCAGGACGAAGTTCAATTTTTTCGCGTAATGCATCTAGTTGATCGTCATCCAACTGCGAGCCTACGATTGGCTGAAAATGTGGCCCCACACTACCAGTGAATGTTGGCTTAATCACTTGTGTTCTAAGTTCTGGACTGATGTTTTGCCAAGCTGCTTGTTCGCCACACCACCATGTATGTAATGAAGGCATAGTCAATTTTTCACCTAACAACTTTTCACTAATTGCTGGCAAAAATCCTTGTATTGCTGGCGACTCTAAAAATCCTGCCCCTAAGGCATTAGCGATTAATACATTGCCAGACCTGATGGCTTGCAATAAACCAGGAATGCCTAAGGTCGAGTCAGCTTTTAATTCAAGAGGATCCATGAACTCGTCATCAAGACGTCTTAATAAGCCATGGATACGTTCTAGACCATGTAAAGTTTTTAGATACAACTTATCGCCTCTGACCGTTAAGTCATCGCCTTCGACAAGAGGAAGACCTAGATAACGCGCAAGATAGGTGTGTTCGAAATAGGTTTCGTTATAAGGACCAGGAGTGAGCAATGCAAAACGCACTGATTCTCCCTGGGCTAATGGGGTGGCTAATTCGGTTAAGGTATCTAAGAGACGTTTATAACTAGATGCTATGTGCTGAATTCTTAGCTCTCTAAATGCCTCTGGAAATAACTTGGAAACAATTAGACGATTTTCTAAAACGTAACCTAAACCAGAAGGTGCTTGTGTTCTATTACTGATGACCCACCATTTACCATCTGGTCCTCTAGCAATGTCAAAAGCAACAATGTGTAGATAAATATCACCAGGTGGTCTGATGTGGTGAACAGCTCTTAGGTATCCTGGGTGTCCTTGAATTAAAGCCGTTGGTAAAAAACCGTTATCGAGAAGTGTTTGATTGCCATATGTGTCTCTCAAAATCTCATTGAGTAATCTGGCGCGTTGTGAGAGACCCTGAGAAATTTCTAACCATTCTTTTGCATTAATCACGAGTGGAAGAGGGTTTAAGGACCAAGGTCTACTCTGCGCTTGATCTGCATCGTAGACGTTATAGCTGATGCCATTTTGTTGAATCAAGCGATCAACAGTTTTGGCACTTTCAGATAAGTTTTTAACTTGATCGGTGCCTAAATATTCAAAAAACTTGAGCCAATGCTCTTTTAGATTCCCATTCTCTTGCCGTAATTCGTCATGACTACCTATCTCGGATTCGTGAGATAGAGATTTAATCAACTCGAGCAACTCTTTATTAGAGGAGTTGCTAAGTTGATCAGGATCTTCTGAAGGTTGAGGTAAGTTCTCTGACAAAAGTTCTATCCGCTTGATGAATGTTTGTCATTTTAAGTTCTTCGCAAGTCAAGAGTAAATGGAAATTCTTGGCTTGGGAAAACGTGACCGACTTTCATTCTTCCCGGGGTGTGTTCTAGGCGGAAGAACCTGGCTAAACGACGGCTTTCTGCCTCATAAGCGTTAACTGGGAAGGTGTCATAGTTTCTTCCCCCAGGGTGGGCAACGTGATAGCGGCAGCCACCTAAAGATCTAGATAGACTATTGTCAACAATATCAAAGCTAAGAGGTGTATCTGCTGGAATGGTTGGATGCAATGCGGAAGGAGGTTGCCAAGCTTTGTAGCGAACCCCTAATACGTATTCGCCCACTTTGCCAGTTGGTTGCATTGGAGCAGTTCTGCCGTTGACTGTAATGGTGTAACGATTATCGTTATAGCCAGTTACTTTTAACTCAATTCTTTCAACGGAAGAGTCGACATACCGAACAGTTCCCCCAATCGCTCCTTCTTCGCCCATCACATGCCATGGCTCTAAAGCAGTTCTGAGTGATAACTGCATACCTCTTGTTTCTACTTCACCAATTAATGGGAAGCGGAATTCAAAGTGTGGTGCAAACCATTCAGATTTAAATTCAAAGCCTGCTTCTTTGAGTTCAGCCAAGACATCCTCAAAATCCATTTGTACAAATGTCGGTAATAAGAAGCGATCATGTAATTCTGTGCCCCAGCGATTTAAGCGTGTAACGCCGTGGCCAACATAAGGTTGTTTCCAGAACCAGGTAATCATCGCTCTGATTAACAATTGTTGTGCCAAGCTCATTTGTGCATGAGGGGGCATCTCAAAAGCGCGTAGTTCCAATAAGCCTAATCTACCTGTTGGTCCATCTGGTGAGTACAGCTTATCAATGCAAAACTCTGAACGATGTGTGTTGCCTGTAACGTCAATCAAAATGTTGCGTAGGGTTCTGTCGATCATCCAAGGTGGGCATTGACCCCAAGTATTCACTTGTTTCTCAATTTCCTTCAGAGCAATTTCTAATTCATAGACTTGATCATTTCTCGCTTCATCGATACGTGGAGCTTGGCTAGTTGGTCCTATAAACATGCCTGAGAATAGATATGACAAGGAAGGGTGGTTGTGCCAAAAAGTCAAAAGACTTGGCAATAAATCGGGTCTTCTCAAAAATGGGCTATCTGCTGGTGTGGCACCGCCCATGACAAAATGGTTGCCACCGCCAGTGCCCGTATGGCGACCATCCATCATGAACTTTTCAGTAGATAAGCGAGTTTCGTGAGCTGCTTGATACAAGAACTCAGTGTGATCTACCAGTTCTTCCCAATTTTTGGCTGGATGAATATTGACTTCAATCACACCTGGGTCAGGTGTTACTTGTAACATTTTTAAGCGAGAATCTTTGGGTGGTGGGTAGCCTTCCATGATTACTGGAAGATTTAATTCGTCAGCCGTGGCTTCAATTGCTGTAACTAATTCCAGGTAGTCATCGAGTAATTGCAGTGGCGGCATAAAGACATAAATGACCCCTACATCTTTGCTCGCAAACTCTGCTTTGGGGCCACTCGCTCTGCCTGGATTGCGCACCTCAACGCACAAGGCAGTGCGAGTAATCCACGCTGCCGATTGATTAAATGAGGGGTATGCATCGTTACTTGCTGCAAAGCCTTTGCCATTTCTTGCTGGCTGATCCACAGGGTTTTGTTGATGCTGTTGTTTTAATTGAGCATGACTCTTTAATGCATGTGATGGTGCAAAAGGATCATGTTCAATGTGGTAGGGGTGGTCTGCTTCAGATACCCATGGCAATGAATCAAGTGGTAAGCGATAACCCATGGCTGAGTCGCCAGGTACTAAGTACATGCGTTCATCGCGCATGAACCAAGGACCTGATTCCCAGCTAGGTTTTAAGTAATTAACGTTATTGCGTTTGATGGGTAATACATAACCTACCACCTCATCCAAGCCTTGGGTAAAGACTCGCCTTAAGCGAGCTCTTTCTAGTTCATCGTCTAGCTTTGAATCAAACGGATCAACGTTGACTGGTAGTCTGCGCTCACGCCAGAGATAGTACCAAGTGTCTTCGTAACCTGGAGTGATGTATTTTTTATCGAGATCTAACTTTTCAGTTAATCGCTCAATGAAATTTTTAGCATCTACATTGGTGTATTGATGTCGCTCTCTCTCATCAGCGAGTAGTTTTGGATTTTTCCAGCAAATGTCTCCGTCTGCTCTCCAAAATAACGATAAGGCCCACCTGGGTAATTGTTCTCCTGGGTACCACTTGCCTTGACCAAAGTGCAAGAAACCACCTTGACCATATTTATCTTGAAGCTTTTTGATGAGTTCGGTAGAAAAACCTCGTTTTGTTGGACCTAGAGCATCGGTATTCCATTCGGCACCATCTCTATCGTCAACTGACACAAAGGTGGGTTCACCGCCCATCGTGAGCCTAACATCCATAGCATCTAAATCAGCATCAATGTGATGCCCAAGACTCTCAATCTCAGACCATTGATTTTCTGTATATGGTTTGGTGACTCTGGGGGATTCATAAACACGGGTAACACTCATTTGGTGCGAAAACTCTACTTCGCACTTATCTAATGCACCGGAAATGGGCGATGCACCAGATGGCTCTGGTGTGCAAGCTACTGGAATGTGTCCCTCACCTGCTAAAAGACCTGAAGTTGGGTCTAAGCCAATCCAGCCTGCACCAGGTAAAAACACTTCGCACCAAGCGTGTAAATCTGTGAAGTCTGACTCTGCGCCCGATGGACCATCTAAAGACTTCACATCGGGTTTTAATTGAATTAAGTAACCAGAAACAAACCTTGCAGCTAACCCCTTGTGGCGCAATAGGTTGACTAACAACCATGCTGAATCGCGGCAAGATCCTGAGCCCAAAGTCAAAGTTTCTTCTGGGGTTTGGATGCCAGGCTCTAAACGAATCGTGTACTTAACCTTGGTCTGAATCAGTTGATTAAGCGTAACAAGGTAATCAATAGTTCTGACCTTTTTGTCAGAAATTTCATTTAGGAGTTTCTTAAATAAGCCCACGGGCTTAGATGTGGCCAAGTAAGGAGCTAAATCATGCCCCAAGCTCTTATCGTATTTGAACGGAAAGTGTTCAGCATGTTCTTCTAGGAAGAAATCAAAAGGGTTATAAACCGCCATTTCAGCCACCAAATCAACGGTGACCTTGAAGTTTTTAGTCTTTTCAGGAAAAACTAAACGAGCCATGTAATTGGCGTAGGGATCTTGTTGCCAATTAAGAAAATGTACCTCTGGCTCTACGCGCAGCGAATACGACAGAATCGGAGTTCTGCAATGAGGAGCTGGGCGCAGGCGTACTATGTGCGGGCCAAGATTAATCAGCTTGTCATAGCTGTAGGATGTAACGTGATTAAGAGCGATATGTATAGCCATGTATACATATAAGCAAAACTTATGCCAAGGTGCCCTAGAACTCTAAGTCAATATGGGATAAGAGGTTTTTAGCTTTGTTTCAGATGTTTAGCCCAAGAAAAGACTGAGTTTGCAATAAATCTCTTCTTTTCTACAGTGGCTTTCTTGGCCACACTGATTTTTTTCTGAAGACTAGCAACTCGTTTGTTAGCCACTTTTTCTTTTTTAGGCTTGGCGATAACAGGTTCTAGCTTGTCTAGGTTATCTTGAACCAGGCTAGCCAAACTAATACCTGCCATGTGTTCAAACATGAATGTTTCTAGTGATGACCATAGATCATTGGTAGGACTCTTTTTGGAGTTGCCACCATCAATAGCCAACACGATATCTTTCAAGCTAATCTCCGCCGCTTCTTTTGCAAGTGTGTAGCCGCCACCTGGACCTCTAAAGCTATTCACAATATTGGCTGCTCTCAAAGTGGCAAATAATTGCTCAAGATATGACAAGGAGATTTGACGACGCTCTGCAATTTCTGCCAATGAAACAGTCCTACCTTGCTCTGAGTGCAGGGCAAGGTCAATCAAGGCAGTGATTGCTGTTCGGCTTTTAGTTGTAATTCTCATGAGTCCAATATACCCCAATGGCAAAAATTTGCAATTTCCACTTTAAAACTAGGGAAATTTAAGTAAAAACAAGGGCTTAATAAATTATTTGACGGCTTTAGTATTTCACTTTATTTGAAATATCTGTTGTATCGCAATACCCAGCGGTTATCTTCTTTAAAGCCTGATTTGGTGGATATCTCTTGGCCATACTGGAAGATCACCTTTCCCATGGGTACGTTAGCAATCAGGCTTGCTTGATAACGTTGACTAACAGTTTGGTCGCTTTGCTTCACTTCATCCTTGTAACTAACAGCGCCACTGGAGTAAAAGTAAGCCAGTGCAGCAGAGTAGTTGGGATTTAGTTGATATAAAAAACTCGTTTGCAATGAGTAGAGTGGTTTTTGCTCAAGAGTTGAATAACTGCCGACTTTGTAATCTGAGTTTTTACCAAACCATAAAGTGTCAAAAGCAACCATCCAATCTAAATCTTTATAAATTGGTTGTTGGTAACCAATCTGACCTGCCCATTTGTATCGGTTTTCTCCAGGATTTGCCACACGTTGATTTTGATAGTCACCGGTGGGCGCAGTTAAATATCCAGCTACACCCAAATACCTTCTAGTGTTGTGATTAGCGTATGGCCAAATAGCCAGAGCAAATGTCGTATCACCAACACCAGATGCATCAGATAGTCCTAATAAAGAAACTGCATTGCCAGTTGCTTTGATATCTGTGTAGGGGGTTTGTAAATAGAAGAAGGCTGGTAAATTTTGTATTTCAAATGAGCGACCGTATTTAACTTGTAATTGGCTATTAACAACCTGATTGTTATTGAGGGCTACTCGATTATTTTGATAGTAGTCCCCGCGCTCTATGCGTTGATAGCTAACTTGTAATAGGTTGATATCTGGTTTGGGTGCTACAACATCGCCTGGCAATAAATCGATTGCCCAGGCATTAGTCGCAACTATCCAACTGATAAAAACTATTTTCTTTAAATGACGCATCATGAACGGGATTGTAAATGGATGGAAAGAAAGTGTTTCCGCATGCCAATAAAAAAATGCTGGTTTAAAACCAGCATTTTTTATGAGAGTAGTCTACCGAAGTAGATTAAGTTTGATGACTGATTAACCGCCTAGTGCTTCTTTCACAATTGCATTGAAAGTAGCGCTTGGGCGCATCACAGCTTCAAGCTTAGCTAAATCAGGTTTGTAGTAGCCACCAATATCTGCTGCTTTACCTTGAACAGATGAAAGCTCAGCAACAATTTTCTCTTCATTGTCTTTGAGTTTCTTCGCCAACTTGGCGAAGTGAGCTTGAAGCTCTTTATCTTCTGTTTGGTTAGCCAAAGCCTCGGCCCAATACATAGCCAAGTAGAACTGGCTGCCACGGTTGTCTAATTCGCCAGTGCGTGAAGAAGGTGACTTTCTGTTTTCTAGTAATTGACCCGTAGCGTCATCCAAGGTCTTTGCCAAGATCTTTGCTTTCGCATTGTTCTTCTTGATACCAACTTCTTCGATAGATACCGCTAAGGCTAAGAACTCACCTAAAGAGTCCCAACGCAAATGGTTTTCTTCAACCAATTGTTTAACGTGCTTAGGTGCAGAACCGCCAGCACCAGTTTCGAATAAACCGCCGCCGTTCATCAATGGCACGATAGATAACATCTTGGCGCTAGTACCCAATTCAAGAATAGGGAACAAGTCTGTTAAGTAGTCGCGAAGAATGTTACCTGTAACAGAAATAGTATCTTTGCCACGAATGATGCGCTCTAGTGTGTAACGCATCGCACGTGTTTGAGACATGATCTGGATATCAAGACCAGTTGTATCGTGATCTTTTAAATAAGTTTTTACCTTCTTGATCAATTCTGCTTCATGTGGACGGTAGTCATCTAACCAGAACACTGCTGGAGTATTAGATTGGCGTGCACGTGTGACCGCTAATTTCACCCAATCTCTGATTGGAGCGTCTTTCACTTGGCACATACGCCAAATATCGCCTTCTTCAACGTTTTGCTCTAACAACACGTTGCCATCAAGCGTCACAATGCGCGCTACACCTGGTTCAGGGATTTCAAAAGTTTTGTCGTGTGAACCGTACTCTTCTGCTTGTTGAGCCATCAAGCCCACGTTAGGTACGCTACCCATGGTCACTGGATCAAAGTTGCCGTGAGTTTTGCAGAAGTTAATCATCTCTTGATAAATACGAGCGAATGTCGATTCTGGCATTACGGCTTTAGTGTCTTTAAGACGACCATCAGCACCCCACATCTTGCCGCCCGCACGAATCATCGCTGGCATAGAGGCATCCACGATCACATCGTTAGGTGAGTGCAAGTTAGTAATACCTTTAGCAGAGTCAACCATTGCCAACTCTGGGTTGTGCTCATGACAAGCGTGTAGGTCATTGATGATTTCTTCACGCTTAGAACTTGGCAAGCTAGCAATCTTTTCGTAAACGCTGCTTAGACCGTTATTAGGATTCACGCCCAATTGCTTAAATAACTCACCATGCTTTTCGAAAGCTGTTTTGTAGAAAATTTTCACAGCATGACCGAACACGATCGGGTGTGACACTTTCATCATCGTTGCTTTCACGTGAAGAGAGAACATCACGCGTGTTTCATAAGCATCTTGAATTTGATCTTCGTAGAACT
>JACCEA010217059.1_pt1 | contig 10491 bp, 11 predicted proteins | sample 7449851 | NCBI WGS metagenome assembly JACCEA01 (sample SAMN15323453, study PRJNA562643) | freshwater metagenome | isolation source: river surface water | place: USA:Blue River Watershed | collected 2017-08-18 | reverse complement strand
TCGGGTCCAGCGTGAACTCGGAGCGGATCACCCAAGGCGTTTCCAGCGCATACGGGTCAGGGTGCTTGATCTTGCCTGTGCCGGTCTCGTTGAAGCGGGCCAGCATGCGGTTGACCACTTCATGCCCTGGCGTGTTCTGGGTGTCGTAGCTTCTCTCGCGCGAGAAAACCTCAAAGAAGCCATGGTGGCTGACCTCGCTGTGCCCCACGATGCTGCCATCGGCCTGAACGGTCAGCTTCACCGTGGCCACCGATTTGTCCACATCGGCGTTGTCCGCGGGGGTGCGCATCACCTCACCCGTGGCGGCCAGCACCACGGGCTTGTCTTTCAGGCTGGACGGCAACAAGCCCATGGGAACAAAGCGGGCGGTGGAGTCCAGGAACAGCTTGAGCGAGGGCACATAGGTGATGACATGGTCAAAAATGCCAGTGACCGGTGTGGTGGGCAGCAAGTAGGCCCGATCGGCGTTGATCAGGGCCGGGGTGCTCTCAATGCCCACCGAGCGCAGCATGGCTTCGAGCAAGGTCACATGGTCTTTGCAGTCGCCAAAGCGGTTTTTCAGAATGCTGGCAGCGCTGTGCGGCACATAGCCGCCCGAGCCTGCGTAAATGCCCAGGTAGCGAATGTTGCGCGCAACCCAGTTGTAAAGCTTGCGGGTCTTTTCTTCGGGGGTGGTGGCGTCGCCAATCAGGCGGCGGGCCAAGGCGGCTATCTCGGGCGTGATGCGGGTTTGCGGCAAGGCCCTGGCTTGGTAGGCCTGGCCCACCTCTGCATAGCTTTTGAAGCTGCTGGCGGTGAAGTAGGGCGCAAAGTCTGACAAGCTCACCATCCACGATTCTCTGGGGTAGGCCGTGTCTTGCGTGAAGGTGAATTGGTAAGACACAGGCGCGTTGGCTGGGGGCTTGTCCACAACCACCTTGCCGCCGCTCATGCCCTTGGCGTCCACCTGAATGCTGATCTCGGGCGCATGAGAAAACCGAACCTCGGCGTACTTGAATTTTCGGTGCGGTGAAAAGTATTGCGCCCACTCGAACTGCTTGGGAAAGTCGGGCGTGTGCTGAAACGACTCGGCCTTGTAATAGGTTTTGCTGCCCACCTTCAGGTTGGGAAAAATGATGACCTTGACCTTGGTCTCGCTGTAGGTGCTGTCGCCGTCTTCGTCACGGTCGTCTTGCGTGCGGATAGATTCTGGGCGCACCAGGTCGATGCTGCCATCGGGTTGAATCGTGTACGCCTTGATGACCCGAATGCGCTCGTGCGCGCTGTTGTACGAGAGTTTTTGCTCGCCCAGCGCCGCAATGCCTTTGTCGGTTTCCACTTGCTGGGTGACTTCAAAGCGGTGGCGCGTTTTCCAGTCCTTGAAGACATGGATTTCGCTGATGGAGCGCTCGGTGGACACCGATGGCGTGTAGTCGGCCAGCGCCTGGGTGCAAACAAGCCCGGCGAACAGGCTGAACAGAATTTTTTTCATAAAGACCCACTGGCTCTAGTCGTTGGGGCAGGCATCAGCCCATGGCCAAACAGTGTTCCAGAGACCAGGCTCACGCCATGAGCCTGCCATGCAGGCCCGAGCCGCCCGAGCACTGTATAAAAAACCGGATACCAAGGCTCATGGCATTAGCCCCAGGCTCACCAAACTATGAGCCTGTCACATCACCCAACAAGAGCGACATGCAACACCACCTGACCCGAGAGTCCTGGCTGCTGGCGGCCGTGGACCTGATACGCCCCCACTTTGAGGCCAAGCGGCACACCGTGCCCATGGACGTCATGGTCTCCTGCGGCTTTGCCAGCACGGGCACGCGCAGCCACCACATTGGCCAATGCTGGTCACGCGGCAGCAGCACCAACGACAAAAACCAAATTTTCATATCGCCCACGCTGACCGACCCGGTGGAAGTGCTGGACACCTTGGTCCACGAGTTGGTGCATGCGGTGGACGACTGCAAGCACAAGCACGGCAAGGAGTTCAAAAAGATTGCCCTGAGCCTGGGCATGAAAGGGCCCATGCGCAGCGCAGGCGCCGGGCCCGAGCTGCGGGCCTTGCTGGAGCAGTTGACGCGCCTGCTGGGCCCTTACCCCCACGGGGGCCTGAAGGTCACGCACCGCAAGGTGGTCAGCCGCGCCCGCGCTCGCGCCAAATGCCCCGAGTGCGGTTTTCAGGTGCCCATGTACCGCAAGTTTTTGGCCTATGGCCCGCCCCTGTGCCCCAAGGACCGCATTGAAATGACCCCCATGGGCGATTGGGAGGACGCATGATCTTTGGCTTGCTGCTGTTCCAGGCCCTGGCTTGGGTGAGTGGGCCTGTGGCCCTGGAGTTCACCGCGCCGGCCAAGCCGCCTTTCACCCGCTCGGCCGAGCCCTTTCGCTCGCCTGTCGAGACAAAGTTCCTGTTGTCTGAATACGGCGCGGTGGTGAAAGAGCGTCGGCCCAACCGATGGGAAAAGTTGGCCCTGGCCTTGGCGAAGTCGGGCCATTTGGAACAATAATTGTCAAAATTGGACAAATCATGGGTGAGATTGACCGCATCTACAGTTACAAAAGCCTGTTCACGGGGCGCCGCGTTGTCATGCGCGATGAGATCTTGTCCAAGCTGGAGATTTCAAACGCCACCTTCAAGCGCGACCTGGCCAAGCTGCGAGACCGGCTCAATGTGCCGGTGGTGTTCGACAAAGACCTGGGCGGCTACCGCCTGGAGCAAGCGGACTCGCGCAAGGAGTTGCCTGGCCTGTGGTTCAGTCAAGAGGAAGTGCTGGCGCTGCTGACCATTCAGAACATGATTGAGCAGCTCGAGCCCGGCGTGCTCGGCCCCAAGCTCAAGCCACTGCAGTCGCGCCTCAACGAGATGCTGGCCGCACAGGGTTTGGATGCGCAGGTGCTGGCGCAGCGGGTGAAGCTGGTGCACGCCGGCAAACGCAAGCTGACCCTCAAGCGCTTTGAGGCAGTGGCGCAAGCCACCCTGAACCGCAAGAAGGTGAAAATTCAGCACTACAACCGGCAAACCGGCGAGACCGTGGAGCGCACCATTTCGCCGCAGCAGCTGGTGCACTACCGCGACAACTGGTATGTGGACGCCTGGTGCCATCTGCGCAATGGGCTGAGAAATTTTTCGATTGACGCCATCAAGGAATGCGAAATCCTCGCAGACGCTGCCAAGGAAATTCCGCAGGCCCAGATTCAGGCCGAGGTGGCGGCGGGCTATGGCATTTTCAGTGGTCAGGACGTGCAGTGGGCCAAGCTGAAATTCACGCCCACCCGTGCGCGCTGGGTCTCGCGCGAAGAGTGGCACCCGGACCAAAAGGCCACCGTGGGCAAGGACGGCTCGTATGTGCTGGAAGTGCCTTTCAGCGATGCGCGCGAACTGCTGGGCGACATCTTGAAGCACGGCCCCGAGGTGCAGGTGATGGAGCCGCTGAGCCTGCGCGAGAGCGTGCAAAAGGCGATTCGCCAGGCCTTGAAAAAATACGACTCTTACAACTGATTTTCTGCAATGGGCTCACGCCTTGAGCCTGCCGAAAGTTACGCTGACATCTCAGGAGGTCAGCATGTACGAAGTCACTTCAGACCAAGAGCTCGACCAGCTCATTTGGTCATTCATCGAGGACAGTTGCAACCCGCACGATTACCTCGACTACATCCGGCACACCCACAGCCGTCCCGCCGAACAAGAGTTCGCCTACGAGCTGGCGGACAGCTATTGGTCGGAGCAAAACGCCCCGCGTCAATTTGGCTTGGCGGTGACAGCCTTGCAAGAGTTGGCCGCGCAAGGCAATGAAATTGCCATGTTCCATTTGGGACGCTGGTACCGGCTGGGGTATGGTGTGCCCATCGACACCGCGCGCGGCCTCGATTGGTACCGCAAGGGCGCAGAGGCGGGCTCGTCCCGCTGCCTCATCACCTTGGCGCGGCACACCGCCAAAGACAACCCGCACCTGGCCATTGAAATGTTCAGAAAGGCCGCCGAAGAAATGGGTGACCTGTCGGCGCACAGCTTCTGGGCCGATGAAGACAAAGCCCGCTACGACCATCACCTCGAGCTGGGCGCCACCAGTGGCGACCCCTACGCCATGTACTGCCAGGCCTACCACCGGCTCAAGCTCTCTCAAACCGATGAAGAGGCCAAGCCCTGGATTGAGCTGCTCACCCGCGCCGCAGAAAAACACGAGAGCTACTCCTGCATGCACCTGGGCCTGATTTACCGCAATGGCTTTCATGGCTGGACCCAGGACAAAGAGGCGGCCCATTACTGGCTCAAGCGCTCGGCGGCCTTGGGCTATGAAATGGCCTGCGCCGCCCTCGGGCGCTACCTGCTGGTGGAAGACGAAGCCTGCGGCCGCATGTACCTCAAGCGCAGTGCCATGTTGGGCGAGGCCTATGGGCAGTCGGTGTTGGGCCATCACCTGACCTGGCATGGCAAATCGCCCGAGGAACAACTCGAAGGCGTGGCCTGGATGCGAGAGGCCGCCAAGCAAGGCCACCGCGCCGCCTTTGCCAAGCTGGCAGAAGCCCTGGTGAACGAACGCGGCCCCGAAGCGCAAGACAACGAAGCCCTGCATTGGCTCCACAAAGGGGCAAGCCTGGGCATTGCCGATTGCCAAACTTCGCTGGGCACGGCCTACATTCGCGGCGATCTGGTCGAGGCCGATCACGAGAAAGGCCACAACCTGTTTCACCTGGCCAGCTTGCAAGGCGATGTCTGGGGCACCTACTTGCTGGGCATGACCTACGAGAACGGCGATGGCACGGCCAAGGACCCGGTGCAGGCATTCCAGTGCTACAAGACCGTGGCAGAAAAGGGGCTGACCAAGGGCATCTTCAAACTGGGCATGGCTTACATCTGGGGCGAGGGCGTGGCACAAGACATTCCCGCCGGTGCCAAGTGGCTCAAAAAAGCCGCCAGCGAAGACAACGCCGATGCACAGGCCTACCTGGGCATGATGTTTGTCTACGGCCACGGCGTGGAAGAAAACCTCAACATTGCCCTGCATTGGTTAAGGCAGGCCGCCAACCAAGACAGCCCCATTGGCTTGCGAGAGTTGGCCTACCTGTACGAGTCGGGCACCGGCGTGGAAGCCGACCTGTCCGAAGCCACACGCCTCATGGGCCGAGCCGCCTCGCTGGGCGACAGCAAAGCCCAAGACTGGATCGCAAAGAACTGCCCCGAAAAGCCCGCGTGGCTGAAAGACATCGGTGAGTGGGCAGGCAAGGAATTGCCAAACGATGGCCATGCACAAGGAGAATGAAATGGCGCAACAACAAGAAATGTTTTCAAACGCAGAATCCGAGGGGGTGCGACAAACCCTCAGCAAATGGGCAGACCTGCATTTGCTCGAAGTCATACAAGACACCGACGTCTTGCCCCAGGTGGTGATGAACATGCCCCACAACGTGGCACGCGGCAATGCCATGAAGATCAAGGAACTTCAAGAACTGAGCCTCCAAGGCATGAAGCACTTGAGCCTGCAACTGCGCCAAGTGACGGTGGACATCAACGTCAACGTTCACCTGGGCATTGACATCTCTTGGGAGGAGTACCAAAACAATGTAGAGGTCCGGGAGTTCCTGGGGGACCTGGAGGGGGAGTTCATCTCCACCTCGGTGGTTTGCGACTCGCCTTTGCATATGACTTTGGAACTCGAGCTTTTGAAAGAGCCGCCGATGGTGGTGTCGCACAAGCTGAGGAAAATTGCTGGGGATGCGACTTCGGTGGAGTTCAAAATTTGAGCGAAATTTTTTTGTAGGCTCATGCTGTGAGCCTGTAGAAGCCAACAATGAACTTGCGTGCAGTCAGCACGTGTCGCCGATTTAAGGACAACTTGCGGGGCGACCAACAAATACTGCTAAAGCGTCGTCTGCGCCCTGACCCGCACGCAGCGAACGCCAAGTTCGCAACACGGCGGGCAGGAGAAGCAACATGGGAAAACCTACCTTTCGCATCGGTGACCAAGAGTTTCAAATCGGAACTTGGAGAGGCACCCAACGAATCAAGGTGTTTGGCACAGCGGGCGTTTCGTTCTGGTTCGATCCAACGGAGGTTCGGTATTTTGATTCAACAGGAATTTCAGATTTTGATCCTCGGACTCTTGGGCTGGATTTGGGTGCGCTTACAAAAGCTCTGCAAGAGTTTGTGAGCGAGCGCGAACAGGCCAGTGAGAGCGCAAAAAGCGCGAAGGTGAAGCCAATCGCCAAGGCGACCCTGGTCGACAACGGCGACTTTCGGTATGTGGTGGCTTTGAGCAAAGTAGAGATGCTGCCTGAGGCTTATCACTTGTCGATCTCCAGCCAATGGGCGTCCTCGGCCCATCCGCAAGAGGAGCAGTTTCGCTTTGGCGCGTGCGTGGATCGGCATGGGCTCCAACAACTGCAAGAGCTGATTCAAAAGGAGTTGGCGAAATGAGCAGTCCTGCAACTGGCATTGACCTCGACTACCGCCCAGCGAGTTATTTCTGGGCCGCAGAAAAAGGCATCACCCTGATGTCAGACATCAAGGGCGCAGAGCGCAGGCGCCTGTTTGCGAAGGCGCTGGAAACCGGCGAGGAGGCAGCTTTTTCGGAAGCCTTGCTGACCGCGGCTTTGACAGCGCATGACAGGGAAGCCTTGGGCCGCATTCACCCAGCGTTTATGGGCGGCGAGTATCTGCCGAACCGCTCGCAACAAGAAGTGGAGATCGCACGCATCACCATTGCCTCCACCACGCAGGACGTGACCTGTGTCTATGCCCGCCAGGTGGGCGACAGGATTCACTACCGCGTGGTGGATGAGTACGAGGGCATGACCCTGGACGAGCCTTCAACGCGCACCAGCACCAAGCCGCTGAAGCTGCAAGAGCTGGTGGCCTTCTTTCTGAAGAGTTGGAACCTGATCGCCTGCCTGGAGGTGAACTTCGAAGGCGAGGGCTATCCGCGTGAAGAGGTGCAGGGCTTCATCGTGGATGCTTCGAGCAGCTTTTACGCGGAGTTTGAGGATTTGGTGAGGGCGCGAGTGGACGATTGGCTGGACACAATCGATCGTCTTGAAGAGGATGGGGAAGATTGAAGCGTAAGGGCACCGCCATACCCCAAATTCCACACCCCATGGCGGTGTTTTTGGCGGGCTCACGGGATGAGCCTGCGCTTGGCTCTAATGATGTTCATCATCTGAAACAAGGAGCAGCGATGTCTTTTTGGCAAATTTTGGGAAAGTGGGCATATTCCGACTCGGGAGAGTCCATTCAGAAGCTGTCTGACACAACGTCAATCTCATCCGACGGAACGGTGTACAACCGAATGGGCAACACAACGGTGGGCAGTGATGGCTCAGTCTTCACGCAAATGGGCAGCTTCAGCTCGGACGGAAGCACAAGAATGGGCAGCACGGCAACCGGCTTGGGAGCGGTGTTCAACAAAGACCCAATGAGCATGGACTGAGCGCTCACAAGCATGAGTCAGAAGCACCTTTATCTCGATTTTGATGGCGTCTTACATCCGAATTTTGTTGATAAAGGGCAGTTGTTCAAGCATATGCAGAAGTTGACCACCGCCGTAGCGGGGAAACCTTTGCGTATTGTCATTTCTTCGAGCTGGAGATTTCATGAAAATCTCGACTACCTGAAAAGTCTGTTTGAACCCACGACACGCAGCCAGATAGTAGGATGTACAGGGCCCGCGCACATAGGGAAATGGCCTCGCTGGAATGAAATCAAGAACCACGTCCATACGTATGGCGTGACGGATTGGGTGGCGCTAGACGATGCCTACATGGAGTTCCCGCCCCAATGCGAAGAACTCATCCTGTGCGATGGACGCAAGGGATTGCAAGACAGTCAAATGCAGCACTTGCTCAATTGGCTTCACAACCAGAGGCGAGAATAGAAATGAAAGGCTCTAGGCCCCGTTACCTGACCAAGTCGCGGTTTAAGCTTGCCGTCGAATGCCCCCGCAAATTGTTCTACACCGGTAAAAGCGACTACCTGGACAAGTCGCGAGACGATAACTTTCTTGCAGCTTTAGCGGAGGGCGGTTATCAAGTGGGTGAGTTGGCAAAGCTCATGTACCCCGGGGGGGTGACCATTGATGAATTGGATCACCAGATTGCTCTGGAAAAGACGCAAGAGCTTCTAAAGCGTGATCAGGTTGTCATCTTTGAAGCTGCCCTTGCTCAGGGAAACCTCTTCATACGCGTTGACGTCCTCAAAAAATCAGGCAACGAAATTGAATTGATAGAGGTCAAGGCCAAGTCTTACCGACAGTCGGAAGACGGAGATTTTCGAGGGGCTCGTGGTGGGATCAAGTCGGACTTTCTGCCGTACCTGCAAGATGTGGCCTTTCAGCGTTTTGTGGCTCAGCAGGCATTGGTAGACCACAAGATCAACGCATTTCTTCTGCTTGCAAACAAGGATGCGGTGAGCAGCGTTGATGGCATGAATCAACAGTTTAAAGTTCAAAAGGTTGACGGACGATTAAAGGTCCTGACCCATCCAGGCCTGACGCAGTCTCAGCTTGGCGATCCTTTGTTGGTGTGTGTCAACGTCGACAGCCAAGTGGATGAAATCCTGGCAGGGCCACTCTTGGTTGAGTCCAACAAATCGCTGAAATTTGCCGATGCGGTGAGTACGTTCGCAGATGCTTACGCAACTGACTCCGCGCTGCCACCGATGCCAACATCGCAATGCGCTGGTTGCCAATTCAAGGCAGACATTTATCCTCGTGCGGAGGAGCCCAAAAGCGGATTCCATGAATGCTGGGGGCAAGCTTATGGTTGGGTGGAGGAAGACTTTAAAGCAGGGACAGTTCTGGACCTGTGGCGGTTTCTCAGAAAGGATGCCTTGATTGATCAGGGCGTCCTCAAGCTTTCTACGGTCACTTCAAGCGACATCGGATTCAATGATGAAGAGCCTGGCGTAGAGGGTCTAACAACAAAACACCGTCAGTGGTACACCTGCAGACCCGATTGGCCTGGTGGGGGCGAGTATTTCTTGGACGCAGAAGGCCTGGCTCGCGAGAGTTCCACATGGAAATATCCACTGCACTGCATAGACTTTGAGACATGCGCGGTTGCAATCCCCTTCGTGAAGGGAATGCACCCCTATGAGACCACGGCCTTCCAGTTTTCCCATCATGTGATCGAGCGGGATGGAAGCGTCCAACATAAAACACAGTGGATCAGCACGGAGCCGGGGATCCATCCGAATTTTGAATTCGTGAGAGCCCTCAAGGATGCGCTGACGAACGATCAGGGAACCCTATTCCGCTGGGCAGGGCACGAGAACACTGTGCTGAACCACATTCGGCTGCAATTGCAACGCGACCAACATCCTCCGCGTGACAAAAATGAGCTCATTGAATTCATTGAGAGCGTGACAACCAGAAAAACAGAAGGTCCGAATGTCGTTGGCCCGCGCAGCATGGTCGATTTGTGCAAGCTTGCAGAGAAGTTTTATTTTCATCCTTCGACCAAGGGAAGCAACTCACTCAAGAAGATTCTTCCGGCAGTCATGCGCAGTTCAAAATATCTGCAGGCTGCCTACAGCAAGCCATGGTATGGGCCGGGGGTCAGCCTGAACTTCGAAACCCCGATCGCTTGGTGGCAGGAAAAGGACGGTGTTGTCATTGATCCATACAAGCTTCTACCCCCAGTCTTTCATGACATTCCCGCAGAAGACATAGAAGCCTTGGAGGAAGGTTTGTCTGAGGACTTGCGCGAGGGGGGTGCTGCAATGTCAGCCTATGCGCGATTGCAGTTTGAAGACATGCCAGATTTACAGCGTCAATCCATCAGATCAGCGCTCTTGCGATACTGTGAGCTTGACACGCTGGCCATGGTCATGGTGATGCAAGCATGGGGGGTTGTGCCTACCAACTAAGGGGGTAACAGTTGCAGGCTTAGGCTTTTATGGGCCCGAGCGGGGGGAGTCAACCTGTTGCGATTGACCGAGGCTACACTGAGCCTGAGATCGAATGACATGAACTTAGACAGCATCCCCTCCACCCCAGATTTCGACCGCTCGGGCTTGCTGCAGCACGTGCTGGCGCAGTTCAAAATTAAACGCGATGGCGATCACGGCCCCGCGCATTGGGCGCGCGTTCGTTTGCATGGCATGAAAGTCGGCGCCAAGCGCGAAGCCGACCTGTTGGTGGTGGAGCTGTTCGCATTTCTTCACGACAGCCAAAGGCTGAACGAATACGCCGACCCGCTGCATGGCGCACGAGCTGCGGAGTTTTCAGCTTCGCTGAATGGGCGCTTTTTTGACTTGAAGACCGAGCAACTCGACAAGCTGTGCCACGCGATACAACACCACAGCGGTGGCAAGGTGCACAGCTGCGCGACCATTCAGTCCTGTTGGGACGGCGATCGATTGGATTTAGGCAGGGTGGGCATCAAGCCGCACAAGGACTATTTGTCCAAAGAGGCGGGGAGTTTGATTGCCAGGGCTTACAAGATGAGCAGGGGGTTGGCTTCGGGCTGACCAAGGGGCCGCGTCAATCACTTCGCCTTTTTTGCCGCAGCAGCTTT
>JACCEA010210198.1_pt1 | contig 10491 bp, 5 predicted proteins | sample 7449851 | NCBI WGS metagenome assembly JACCEA01 (sample SAMN15323453, study PRJNA562643) | freshwater metagenome | isolation source: river surface water | place: USA:Blue River Watershed | collected 2017-08-18 | reverse complement strand
GAGTGAGTATAAGGGATTTTTAAAATATCCAAAACGCCCTGAACCCTTCCATCTTCACCGTATTGACCGTGAAGCGCATTAAAAATTATATCTGGTTTAGCCTCGTTAATTTGATCAAAAATATTTCGTGAAAAATCAATTTTTGATGCGTCGTAACCAAGTTTTTTAAGAGCTTCAAAAACCGCCTCTCCCGATCTTAAAGAAACTTCGCGCTCAGAATTCCAGCCGCCAAGAAGAACGGCGATTTTTTTATTTTTTGTCATCATTTTTTGTTTTGTTAGATATTGCAGTTGCCTTGTCGGCGTCCGTAGAAATTGTATTATTTGATCTCAATTCATTGATCACATATTCGCACAAATCCTCAAAAGGAACTCGGTTCTTCTCAGATATTTCAACAAGCTTAGCAAAAGAATTCATGATTTCTGGAGGGATTATTCCGCGCTTAGTTGATGCTAACCACTTGCTTTGAAAAGCTAGCGGATGCGAACCGATTGCTGGTGTGCCGATATACAAATCGACTGGGGCTTTTTGCCCGCCAAAATCACAATTAGCTGTAAATTTTTTAACCATTTTATCGAAATTTTAATTATTTATCGCCGCTTTTTGCGTCTGTAGCCCCTTTATTTGATGAATTGGCTTTCACAAAACCTTCGAATTCTTCTAATCTCCTTAACTTACTGAACTTCTTCTCAAGTTCTTCTAATTTTACTTCTTCATCTAGCGAATGATGTTTTTTAATAAAGGCATCTACATCTTTTTTAGTTCCACTATTAATCGCGGCATCATACTCATCTAACCCTTTTTGAGCAAGTGCTTTTTCTTTGGATCCGTCGGCGGCAGTGTCGAATTGATGCTTCAATTTATCATAAGCTTCACCAGCGCTTTTCATTTGCTCTGGCATTGATTCTGCTAGTTCCTGATGTCTTGCCGATCGCGGCTGAATTGTAATTGCTTCTTTTGCATTTTTTACAGATTGCCTTGCCGAAGAAACAATATTTCTTGAATCCGATATAGCTTTCTTCATGCGTTTATATTTCTCGCCAGCACTAACGGCATTTTTGATTTCAGAATCAACTTTATGAATTGCCGCAGTCGATTTGACATAGTCTTTTAACTCTGCGCTACCATCTAACTCGCGCTGCTGGTGATTCATTTGAGCATATATTTCGCCAGCCTCTTTGTTTAATTTTTTCTGTTTTTCGCCGGTTGCGCCAGCAGCCTCTTTTTTCTTTGCTTCATAATTCTTTTTAAGGCTGGCGATCGATTGTTTCTTGGCATCAACAACCGATTTTGATCCAGTCATAATCGTCATCAAATCATCCCTAGATGCCGAAAGATCAGATATTTTTGAGTCATTTTCGGCAATATTTCTATCAATATCCCTTTCCAAAACATCGGCCGCGCTGGTTTGACTTTCCTTAGTTTTAGCACGGTATTCTTGCCTACTCTGAGACAGCGGCATTACTGACTTCAATGTTTTTGATGCACTTGCAATGCTAGATCTTAGGTTTTTTTCGAGACCACCAGCATCCGAATCGTTTATTTGTTCAATCTCATCTAGGTAATCTGATTCCCTAGCTAGGCCAACTGAAATATTTTCATTGGGAACTTCGTTGGAAATTTCTTTGCCCTTTCTTGCTTCCTTATTCTTTTTGGCACGTTCACGAATTTTATCTTTATCTTTTTTATCTGCCGCCCACTGGGTTCCGTAAGCCATACGAGTAATCTCTCCTTCATCTTCAAGCTGCTTTCTTGCCTCGGCTATATCGCTATCCAAACCCATATTCTCGCTGACAGACTGAGCGACATCAACATCAATTCCAAAAATCGCCTTAGCAGCCGCACCAGCAGCGGTATTTATCGAAATACCCGTATTTTTACCGGCGGTGCTTGCGGCTGATTTTGCCGCCCCGCTGATAACCGATGACATTGTTCTGTTTCCGCTCAAAACATCGGCGGCAATATCGCTAGCGGTTTGCGTTACTTTAATTTGTCCTTTGTCGTACATGTCTTTCACCGTTCTTCTCTCATCTGAATCCATGGATTTCATCGAGCTTTTTAATTGAGAAGAGCTAACCGATGTATCGTACTTCTGCTCGTTTAAAGACTGAGAAATGGTTCCGCGATTATCGAAAGCCTCTTTCATATTTGATAAAACAGACCCATGACCAGAAAATTTACCGCCTTTGTCATTTAATAAGCGTTTGAGTTCTTTTTCACTTAGGCCGTTGTCATTAGCAAATTTTGCGTCTGCCTTTTTTAAAGCGTTATTGATTGCGTCATCTTTCTCCTTTTCACTTCCCAACAAATTATATGCGGCAGAACTTTTAAGATCATCAACCGCCTTATCCCTAGCTGATTTTATGCCATCTTTCATAATTTTATCTTTGGCATTTTGAGCTTTTCTTGCTTTGGCGTCTTTGGAGCCAAACACCTTATCATCAACATATCCAATTGCTCTTCCGGCAGTATTGTCCCATGCGGCTTTTGTAGCTGGCTGAATTAGATTTTTATCAATAGCAGCAGCAGCATCCGCAATTCCTTTACTCATTTCAGAAGCTTTTAAACTTCCAGCCAGGCCGGCAGCCATATTAGTCATGAATCCAATGAATTGCTCCATCAACTTAGCGATAACCCAAATAAACAAAATGGTGAAAATCGACGGAATTCCATCGGGATTACCAATATTTCCAACTTGAGAGTTGGCGTTTGTTCTTGGTGGCAACGATGCAATCGTCCAAAAATGCATCAAAGAAATTCTGGTTATTCCAAGGTTCATCGTCCACACCTCATCCCAACAAACTTTGAATCCCAGAGACATTTTGATTACTTCATACATCAACATGTTGAAGAACGATAAAGTGATCAAAAGAAATATTTGCTGAAGAGAAAATCCGATCAGCTGACTCAGCCACTTATCAAACATGTCTTTGGTTTGATTAAACAGAAGGAAGATAAAGAAAAGCGGCCCGACAACAAACAAAATAGAAATGAAAACCTGGGCGGTTAAGTAGAGAAGAACTGAATTCGCAACCGCATAAACATATGCCATGAAGCTCCACCAGATAATCAGCAAATAAAGCCATCCAAAGATGCTAGCAAACAAAAGTGCCGACAGCTTCTTCTGAACTGCCGAAGAGAAAAATAGATTAAAGACATCATCAACACTTCTAAACAAAACAGACTTGTCATACAAATCTCCTGATTCGACAGCGCTTTTAATTTCAGGGGAATCGTCAAACGCAGAAGCCATGATAAAAGAAAGATAGTCGGTTCCTTCCTTAAAGAATCTTACGAAAAACATTTCGAACCACGTCCATCCAGTTTCTCCAACCATCAAGAAGATAAAGCCAATCTTCATAATTCTTCCGAAAATCTCTGCGTGGTTGAGATCACTAACCCCAAGCAGGTAGCCAACCCCGTAAAAAGTAAACATCACAACCAAAGAAACTTTTAAGATGATTTGATACCTAGGATCAGAAATTAACGCCCGATAAATCCTCTCCGCCTGGCCCATTGTTGACTCATCTACTTCAGTGGTTGGGTTGTCTCTTTTGCCATCCATAACCTCGATTACCGGATTAATTACCGAGCTTATTATGCTAGAGACAGATCCGTTCTGCTTACTTTTAACCTTAACATTAACATAGTATTGGCCGTCGTTGTTGCTGTATTTATTGGCACAATAATACTGTTTTTTGCAGGCTCCGGGATGACTCGATGTTTCATCTCCTGGGGTTTCTGCTTTTGAACACACACCACCAATATTGGTTGCAACCGAACTGTCGTAAAACGGGTTTAATACCTTTACCCCGTCATTTACAGAATCGTAATTACAGTCACCAAGCTCTGGATCGATTATTTTGAATGTTAAACGAAGTTTTTTGACATCTTCCGTATCGGCACCATCGCTAGAATATTGATAGGTATGACAATAGAATGTTGAACCCATGCCGTTTTCATAACCCTGGATAGCAATTGTACAATCTCCAGCGGCGCCTGAATTAGCCGTTCTATAAAGATTCCCGCTTGAATCGAAAGCGTAGTTACTTCCAAGGGTTTGTAAATCTGGGGTCGCAGAAAGAACCGTGTTGCTTGGCGTGTTAATTCTAATGATTTTTGGCTGAGAAGCGGTCTCAGAAAAATCTGCTGGTCGCGAAATGGATTTACAAATATTGCTCGAATCAGACGACTCTTTACAGAGCATAACTTCCATCCACTGACCATTTTTAAAGTCTAGGCTACCTTTAAAACCAACCTTAATTCCATTCGTGCCGTTGTAATTAGAAGATGGGTTGGTGTTATCGAAATAAGAAGTCCAGTTGCTGTTGCTTCCATTAAAATTAGAGCCTTCAAGCAAAAAAAGTTTAAGACGCGAATCAGCGGCAGCAATTACTTGAGATGTTACATCAAAAACTTTCTTGCCGCCAGTTGAGGTGGTTCCGCTATCGGTGAAGCCAGATATATTTCCATAAACTCCATTAAAACCCGAAAGCTTCGTCGCTCCTTTTGCTGCGTCGCTAGCAAGAAAATTATTAACTTCTGAAATTGATGTTGGCGCTAGAGGGATGTTATCAACTTTTCCTTTATAATTTTCTAAGTCGTAACACTGAGCAACGCCGCTAATTGGTATCAATGCCGGACTATTTGCGTTGGCAAGTTTTTTTTCTGAACAGTTTTTGCACCTGTTTCGAGCAGACAAAATCTCTCCGGAGTTTGTAATTACTGATGTGAGATGCTGGGTGCAAGAATCGCTACTTTGTTGATCAGCGACCGTTTCGCTTCCGGAAGAAAATTTACAGCTTCTGGTATAGTTCGCCGCCGAAGGAACCGCGGGATTAGTGCATTGAATAGTTTCGAGGCAATCAGTATGCAGGCAGTTATAGGTAGTATCGGATTGATCTAAACACTCCTTAGCAACATCTTTACAGCCAACCAAGCTTCCATTTGAAGCGACTTCCGGGATGCAATTTGTATTAGAAACAAGCTCAGAAACTGCTCCTCGACATAACAATGCAGGCTTCTGGTCAATCTTCATAACCATTCCGATTCCGCATTTTCTGACTGATGTAGCCGAAACATTACGGGTTCCAACCCAGCTCTCTGGATAAAATCTAATTTTCTGACCTTTTCTAACAAAAACTTGATTCGTCGATGAATCTGCTGATGGCGACCAAGCAATGCTTAAACTGCCATTTTCTGAAGTTCCAACCGCAAGGCTATTTAGTGGATCGTTTGTCGGCAACGAAACTGTTCCATATTCATAAAAATCAGCGCTTCCAGCAACGCCGCCCGAATCAACGTGGCTTCCACTTGGGTTTATTATCCTTCCTTTGATGACGCAGGTTCCGCCAACTCCTCCCAAATGGGTGAATCTAACGAATCCTGAAACATCCATGGTTAAATCATGAAGCTTGAGAAACCTTATCCCAATCATTCTTCCACAATTTATGCCACTACCATTGTATTTGAAAGTTTCGTCCTTTTTGACAACCAATTTATGACCAGATTCAAAAGTTATATTGCCCACACTCCAGGAGGATTGTGAAACAGCGACTCCGTTGAAGTTATATAGCGGATTGTTCGATGAATCAGTGATTGAAATATTTAGGGCTGAGTTACAGCCGGCATCGCCAGTAAGAGATTTGAATGAGATTTGATAAGCATCTGAAAATAAATTCTGAATAACCAGGTCGGCTGAAGAAATATCTCCCAAAATCTGGCCATCATTTCGTGAAACGCTCGATATGTTAGAGCAAGACCCATTGGCGCCATTGCAAACAACTGATTTTTCAGAAAATGGGTCAAAATCAGACCCTTTTAAACCATCATTATCCCACCTAACAACACCGCCGTATCTAGTCAGAACAGAAGATCTTAATTTAGAAGAAATCGGGAAGGCTTTGTTAGATTCAATATCAGAAACATTCGGATAAAGGCTTTTATAAGAGCTGTTACTGCATGACGATTCAAGTTGGTCATCTCCAGAATATACGCATCTCCAAACCTGAGGATCGGGAAGAAGTGGCACAACTTTTGATCCACTCTTTTCGTTCGAACTAGCTAAATCAAAACCACCATATGCCTCTGGATGAGGAATCATGTAAACAATCAGGGTTTTTGATAAATTATAGAGGCTGTTATTAGTGCCAGTTTCTCCGACTGGAGATGCCGAACTTGCCGCAAGATATGTTAATCCACTGAAGTTTAATGATATTGATTGGCCAGACCTGACATCAAAAAAAGCACCTTGCCATGCTGCATTATTTGAATGCGGCAAAGGATTGCTGGCATTAACGTATAAATCGGGATAACCAACCGAATTCCCTAAAGAAACCGAGCCAACTGCCCGAATCATAATTTGATCGCCTGGCCTAATTGTTACTCCAGAATTTTGGCTGCTGTCTTTTTTATTGGTTGAATTCCATGCCGGCTCTGCCGACGCCGAAACCGCACCGCCAGCACCAAATAAACAGTTCTGGACGCATTGATTAACGCATAAACTTTTAAACTTTGCATCGGTGAAACCTACGCAACCGGTGCTGCTATTTTGGGTAGCTCCGTTTTCATCATAAACCGTGGTTGTTCCTTGAGTGAAACAAGCTTTTACCCCTGAGCCTTGAGTAGAATCAGTTAAATCCAAAGCAGAATTATAAGAGCATTTATCTTGCGAGGCATTGGCGGTAACCGTTATGGTTTCGGTTTCATATTCACCAAAATCGTCGGCATCAATACATCCGGAATCAGTGCAAGAAAATAGAGGCAAAATGATAGCGCAAATCAGGAAAAATCTTATTAGATTTTGTTTTGTGTGATCGATGATTTGCACTAGAGAATCAGCCGTGAAAAGGTTTCAAAAAAATGTGAAAGTTTTTCTAAAAGCGAAAGGAAGTTAATCAACTAGATTTAGAGCCCGTCTTCAAACTCGTTGCCTTAATTCGCAGGCGATTTTTCCTCCGATTTCCAGCAAAAATTTCTAATAAAACGTAACTATTTCGCAGAAATTTTGTGAAGAAAGGCGAGAAAAAGAGTCGCTAAGCAAGGCAAATAGCTACTTCTTAATTTGATTTTGAAGACAAGGTCTAGCTATTTCCTTGGCAATATCAGCGACCATAACTTTGTTACTTTCGAGATCTTTTATCACAATCGCTCCAGCACCAATTTTTGCTCCTTCGCCAATTACAATTGGACCAAGAATTTTTGCGCCAGCGCCAATTACAACATTATCACAAATTGTTGGGTGGCGCTTAATTTTTTCAATCGACCTTCCGCCCAATGTTACGCCCTGATAAATCGTAACATTATCACCAATTTCACAAGTCTCGCCAATTACCACGCCAAATCCGTGATCAATAAAAAGATTTTTACCGATTTTTACCTTCGGGTGAATTTCGATCCCGGTAAAAATTCGGCTAATATGGGCAATAAATCTTGGCAGAATCGGCAATCCAAAATTTTCCAAAAAATGTGCGATTCGATGAAAAAAAACAGCATGAACCCCAGGATAACAAAGAGCTATTTCGAGATAACTTTTTGCCGCCGGATCTTTGCTTTTAATATTCTCAAAAAACTCAATTTTCATGACTCGATATGGTCAAATAAAACCGACGACAAATATCTTTCGCCGCAAGAAGGAACCATAAAAACGATCATCTTTCCCTTGTTCTCATCTCTTTTGGCAATCTCAATTGCGCTGTAAGCCGTTGCTCCCGAAGAAATTCCCCCAAGAATTCCCTCTTTTAGAGCCAGGTTTCGCGCAGTCTCAACCGCATTTTCGTTAGAAACTTTAAAGACTTCGTCAATCAACGCCAAATCAACATTTTGCGGAATAAAACCAGCGCCAATTCCTTGAATTTTATGCGGTCCCGGCTGTCCGCCAGATAAAACCGGACTGGCCTCGGGCTCAACTGCAATAATTTTAATATTTGGATTGCGCTTTTTTAGAACCGATGCAACTCCGGTAATTGTTCCGCCAGTTCCAACGCCAGCGACAAAAATATCAATTTTTCCATCGGTATCGCGCCAAATCTCTTCGGCAGTGGTTTTTTGATGGATTTCAATATTGGCCGGATTGCTGAATTGTTGCAAAATTACCGAATCGGCAATTTTACTTTGCAACTCCTCAGCCTTGGCAATCGCCCCTTTCATTCCCTTCGAGCCTTCGGTTAAAACCAACTCGGCGCCATAAGATTTAAGCAGCTTTCTTCGTTCAAGCGACATCGTTTCCGGCATTGTTAAAATCAAACGATAGCCCTTGATCGCAGCAACAAAAGCTAAGGCAATTCCAGTATTTCCAGATGTTGGCTCGATCAAAGTTGTTTTTTCCGGCGAAATTCGGCCTTCATTTTCAGCGACATTAATCATATTAACGCCGATTCGATCCTTAACTGAATTGGCCGGATTAAAAAATTCTATCTTGGCAATGATTTGAGAATTAGTCGGATTTAAACGATTTAGACGCACCAAAGGTGTATTGCCGATAAGTTCGGCCATGTTGTTAGCGATTTTCATTTGTAAAAATTTGTTGAGAAAAAAAGGAAATTAAAAAGAGCAACAACAGCGGCTCGCGGCAAAAAAACTCGCGGGACTAATTTTTAGACTTCTGTCCGCCCGGCGCGCAAAAACACAACTCAAAAGATTTTCACTCATTATTTCGATAGGCTTGTGCAAGATTTTTACTCAAAAAACCAAACATTTACTCTCCCCTTGGAAATAATTTTTTGATTTCTTCGCGAACGATTTTTTCAACTAAATCAGAAAGATTTGAATTAAGCCACTTCTCAAGTTTTGGCTCAAGAAGCTGAGTTGCCAGTTCAGCAAGCATAGGACTTTGCGAAAAAGACGAAACTCCAGAAATAATATTTTTGGCATCAAGCAGCTTTTTGACTGAATCGGTAGTTTGCTTAACAGTGACTTCATCCAAGACCAAACCTTGACGATTATTTTTATCGCGCGAGCTCTCAGCCAAGGCATTTTCTTGGCCAAAAAAGTTGTTACGAGGCATGTTCAATAAATTTGATTCCAAGGCCGATTCTAAAGGCTCAACCTCTTCCTGATTGTTTGGCTCAAGCTCATGTTGATCAACCTCTTCTTCAATAAATTTATCATTTTTAACCGGCTCTTCATCTAGCTCAAAATCATATAAATCCAAATCGTCATCGTCTTCTTCATCGACGAGTTGCTCAGCGTAAAATCTCTTATTCGCCTCGTTATGATTTGCGGCATCAACTTCGCTTTCAGAATTATCCAAATCATCTTCCGAAGCAGCGCCAGAAAGCTCTTCTGACTCTTCATCAATATTTTGTTCTTCAGGCAAAGCTTCTTCTTCAGGCAAAGTTTCTTCTTCGGAAAAATCTATTTCGTCAGCTAGAGGCTTAGAGATTGGCGACTCGGCTTCGTTAAAATCAAGATCAAGATTCAAAGCCTCCGAATCATCTTCAACTTCTTCATCAAGATCATGATTTTCTTGCTCAAACTCGTCCAATTCATCCAAAGAATCCTCATTGCTTGAAGCTGCAGATTGATCAATATCGGCCTGTTGTTTCAACTCAAACTCCTTCATTTCCAAATCAAGATCATCAAGCGATAAATCATTATTCGAAACTGGCTTGGAGAAAGGTAAATCAAGCGATTCCAATTCGTTTTTTTCGCTTGGTAAATCATTCAAAATAAGGTCTAGATCGGCTTCGCCCGATTTTTCTCTAAGACCAATCTCGTTCAAAAAATCGTCACTTTTTTCCTGCAAAACATCATCAGATTCAATTTCAGACTCAAAACCTTCCAAATCATTTTGACCAAAATTCTCTAAATTATTTTTTGGCTCCGCGCCCGACTTCACCTTTTCCACCACTGGTTTCATACTAACTTCATCATCCCAATCGATATCTTCTAAACCATGCTCATTTTGCGACTGATTTGCCGAAGGTTGAATTTGCTTTTGAGCTTCTTGATCAACCAATTCATCGTCATTATCGAGCTTCAAATCAGGCAAAAAATCATCTTTTTTATCCTCGGCTAAATTGACTTGATCGAGATTATTTGAAGGCAAATCAGCCGACTCATTTTTAGGAGAAAATGAATCTTGCGAATTGCTGTAATCAAGGTCTTCCGATAGTTGAGAAGTTGCGCCATCATTCTTCTGATCAAACTTATTAAGCTTCTTTTTGATCGACTCTAAAATTGAATGCGTGTGTTTTTCAGCCATGACTTTTTGACTTATTTTTTTTCAAAACTTTTTCCATATGTCCAATTAACATATGGGATGATGATCCCTGCAAAGCGGGGCGCGACTCGTGTCGCATTGCCGAATCCCAAAGGGATAAAGGCCAATCTGTTAATGGAAAAACTCTTCTAAAAATGAAAAAGAATTTTGCATCGTTTTTTATTTGGCTGGCGATCGCCTTGACTGGCGCTTTTTCGCTTGCCGGCATCGCTCTAATTCGTGGTGAAAAAATTTCTTCGCTTTGGATTTTAACCGCCTGCATCACAACT
>JACCEA012557695.1_pt1 | contig 10493 bp, 5 predicted proteins | sample 7449851 | NCBI WGS metagenome assembly JACCEA01 (sample SAMN15323453, study PRJNA562643) | freshwater metagenome | isolation source: river surface water | place: USA:Blue River Watershed | collected 2017-08-18 | reverse complement strand
GCAAGCTCCTGGGCCTTTTGTTCCAAGGACTTTGCGATCTTTTCGCCTTTTTTGTTCCATTCCTCACTGAGTTTCTGAGCACGGTCCTGGAGATCCTTCTCGTGCTGATCCTTCTTTGCCAGGAGTTCTCTTTCGAATTGCAAGCGCCTTTCATTCAGTGTGGCTTCCAGATTATTGCGCTGCTCGTCAGCATTGCGCATAAGGGCCTGGGCCTTTTCAGCAGCTTCTGCCTTTTCTTTCTCCAGATCCTGGTAGAGCTGAGTTTTTTCACGAGTGAAGTCATTGACCAACTGCTGACGTAGTGATTCCAGGCGCTTTTCCTCGTCGCGTACACGTTCGGTGAACTTCTGCCGATCGTGGTTCAGTTCCTTCAAAGCATTTTGGCGCTCAGCGTCGAGGGCTCGGTGAAATTTTTCCTTTTCAGCGTGCAGAAAGCCGGAGAGACCGTCTATCTCTTTCTGCAGAGTTTTCTGGGTCTGTACAGCCTCATCAACGATTTCCTTGGCATATTTATTGGCCTGTTCAATCTTTTCCTGGCGTAGCTGCTGGGCTTCGTCCAGGATCTTGCGTTGCGATTGATCCGCAGCATCGAGGATGCGCTGTTTTTCTTCGTAAGCCGCCGTTTGCAGAAGGTTGGCGCGTTTTTTGGCTTCTTCTGTGAGCTGCTCGCCATCCTTCTGAGCCTTGCTGATCAGATTGCTGACTTCCCGTTTGGCTTCCTCGATCAGCTGTTCGTATTGATTCTGGGCTCTGGCGGTAAGCTTTGCGGAATGACTTTCCGCTTCCTCGACAAGGGCGCGGGACTTGTCACGACTGGCGGCCAAAAGACGCGTGGCTTCCATGCGACCATCGGCCATGAGTCGATCCGCCGAAGCCTCGGCTTTTGAGATTTTTTCGGCAGCAGCGTTTTGAGCCTTTTGCAGGCTCTCCTGCAGAATCAAGTCCGCAGCTTTTTGAGCTTCATCTCGAATACCTTCAGCATCGCGTCGGGCTTTGGCAACGATAATGCGCGCCTGATCCTGGCATTCCTCGATGATAGACGCGAGTTCATCGCGTTGAGCATGTATATTTTTTTCAAGGGCCGCACTGGCATTCAGAAGCTCATCATAGGTTTCCTGGGCTTTTTGCTGACGCTGCAAGAGGACATCAAGCTTGGTCTGCTCGGAACCCAGCATATCCTGAAGAGCCTCAAGATCCTCTTCTATGCGTTTGGTCTCGGCCTGCATGGAGGCCTCTCGTTCCTGGAATTTCTTGATCTGACGATCATGATCCAAAAGGAACTGTTCCTGGGCGAGGCGATTGTCATGGAGCCTTTGGATATCCAGTTGGATATCACTGGCTGCGCTCTTAAGGCTTGTGAGCTGCTGCCGTTCCTCTTCTATGGACGTCTTGAGGGATTCCACAGTCAAACGTTTTTGGGAAACGGCATCGGTTAATTCTTTGACTTCATTTCGAAGATTCTGAAGCTCATCCTCTTTAAGAGCCGCCTGCTGATTCAGCAGAGAGTATTGCTGCGACTTTGCCAGTTGGCTATGTTCCAGTTGCTCGATTTCGCGTTCCAGCTCCAGCTTACGCAGATTAAGCTCGGCTTCGATCTTCTGGGCATGAGCTTTCTGCAGCTTCAACGTGAGGCTCACGTCGTCGTCCTCGGCCTCATCCGTTGCCGAAGGCGCATGGACCCGGGTCGGCTCGAGCTCGTCCGCGTCCTGCTCGTCTTCAAATTGGTCCTTCTGTCGGCTCATGGCGTCCAATAGCTAGGCGTCTATAAGAGATGAATCCGATGACATTTCGGCTCCTCCTGTCCGGATCTTGACGATTATCGCCAAGGGAAGGATTTTGTATGAAATAATTCCATGATTTCATTTGGTAAGAATTGGAAGGACCACTCAAGTTTTTTGGGGGCAGGACTTTATGGACGATGGTTTTCTGCCGATGTTTAGAAAAACAGCAAGGCGAGAAAACCGCATGAGTTGGGATTACCACAATTTAGGTGACAAACCTGAACATCAGCAGGACATGTGGCCGGCTGCCAGTGACCTCTTTATGATGCTCTCCACGATATTCCTGCTCCTCTTCGTGGTGAGTTCTCTGCGGAATGGAGCGGAGTCGATCAAGAGCCAGATCGAATACCAGCAGATGCTGGTTGAGGCTCAGGACTATCAGGAACAAAACCGGGTCTATAATGCCCTGAAAGACAATTATCTGGAAACCAATGCCACCAAAGAAGAGCAGCAGCTTTATGCTGAGCTTATGGATAAGTTAACCCTGCTTCAGGAAGAGGCCAATCAGGAAAAGCAGCGCCTCACCCAGGAGGCTCAGGAGAACAAGGCCAAGGAAGTGGCTTTAAATCGTTATCAGCAGATTGTTCGCAATATAATCAATGCTAACATGCTGGCGAAAGCCAACCTGCAGGACAAGGATGTGGTGATCGACGAGAAACGCCGCAGCCTGGCCCAGGCCAATCGTGAGATTCAAGACAAGGACCGGGAACTGGCAGCGAAAGATGACAAAATCTCTCGAATCTCTGAAACCATCGAGCGCAATCAGGAGGAGCTGACCCGGCGTGAGCAGGAGGTGGATCAGCTGCGCAAAGAAATCCAGATGAAGAAAGCCGCCCTGGATGAAAAGAATAGTGAGATCAATAAGACCCAGAAAGAACTGCAGGCGAAGATCGGTCAGTTGCAGAAGACCGAAAAAGATCGTGGTAAACTCGCGGAACGCATTGAGGAAATAAAATCGGCTTCGGCCGAGAAAATCGATCAGCTGAAGAAGGAACGCGATGACCTAGAAGGCAGTCTCAGCAATGCCAGCAATGAACTGACTGGACTTCGCGGTGAGCTGAAGAAGGCGTCCACCACTATCGCCATGACGGAAAAGGAAAAAGGCAAGCTTCTGGGTGATTTGGAAAAAGCCAAAGGCGATTTCCAAAACCAGATTGAGGGCCTTAAAGCAGGATTCTCCAAGGAGCTGGAAGGTGAAAAGGCTAAGCTGGGCAAACAACTCGCTGCGGCCAAGGCCACTGCTGCAGAGAAAGCCGCCGCCGAGGCCGCCTATAAGAAAAAAGCCGACGACCTGGGTCGCGAACTGAATGACAAAGTCGCCAGTCTTCAGGCGAAAATCAAGCAAGCCGAGGATTCGATAGAAAAGAATCAGAAAGAGAAGGATGATTATAAGAAATATATTGATGCCCTTGAGAAAGAGAAAAAGGGTCTCGCCAATATTGCGAAAGAGAGCCAGGATCGCGAGAGGGCTCGGAAGCAGATCGCAGATCGCATGCGTCAGGGTTTGGCCAAGGCCGGCATCGAAGCCGAGGTGAATCCTCGGACTGGAGACGTGACCTTATCCTTTGGCGAGGATTATTTTGAAACCGACAGTGCGGATTTGAAGCCGACCATGATCGATACCCTGAAAAGATTCATACCGATCTATGCCAATAACCTCTTCGAGGATCCGAAGATTGCGCCCATGATCCAGACCGTAGAAATTGTCGGCTTTGCGTCGCCGACCTATCGTGGCAAGTACGTTGATCCTCAAAGTCTTTCGGAAAAAGACCGCGAGGCGGTCAACTATAACCTCGACCTTAGTTACCGGCGTGCCAAGTCCATCTTCGAGTATATTTTTGACGTGAATCGGATGAAATACAGCAACCAGAGCCGCCTCCTGGGGCTTGTGAACGTCTCGGGGCGTAGTTATCTGGCAGACGGTGTGAAGGGTCATAATATCGAGCAGGGTCTCACACGTGAGGCCTTCTGCAAAAAGTATGATTGTAGAAAGCAACAGAAGGTTATCATCACTTTTGATCTTAAAGACCAGTAGGAGTCAGTTGTGAATTTGGAAGCCATCACTCATGCCATTATTAACGGGATCGTCGCCTTTTTCGCCGATCTTTTGATGCCGCTGATGCTCCTGGCCTTTTTCAGCTCAGTTTTCTTCCGCGTCGTGATCTTCTTCAATATCCGGCGTGGTCACTGGTTTGCCAAGGAATTCGCGAAGCGCATCGATAACTTCGTCGATTCCCATCAACGAGACCATGATACCTCGTTCTACATAGTGGCCAAGAAGCTGATGGAGAAAACCTTTTACGAACTCTTCATCGTACGTTCGATCATGATGCGGCGAAAACCAGACTACGTCGCTTCGTTGATGGATCGTATCTTCCTGATCCAGCACGGAACGGCCCGTTTGGTGAAAGACCTGCTCAAGCAGTTCCGAAACCTTCGCTATTCCGAAGACAGTCAGCCGAACTTTACTGAAATTTCCATCCACGTGATGGAGGCGAATCCCGCTTACAATCGTATCTTTGGTGTGCTCCCAGCCTCGTTCTTCAATGATGTTTTGAACACCATGCCTGGCATTTTCATCGTGAGCGGTATCTTTGGTACGTTCCTTGGGATTATGAAGGCACTGCCGGACCTGGGTGGACTGGATTTCGCCGATATCGAACGGTCCAAGGTGATTCTGGATGGCTTTTTGCTCAAAGTGTCTTTCTCGATGAGCACCTCGATTTTGGGTATCATCCTGTCCGTTTTGAGCACACTGGTGAATACCATCGCATCACCTCAAAAGATGTTTGTAGCCACCGTGAATCGTTTGAACAACTGTCTCGTACTGCTGTGGCACATCAGCAATTCCAACCAGCTGCCGCAGGATATGAAAGAGTTCGACGAGAACCGTGATCCGATGGAGGCTCTGGCTGAGCAATCACTCGATAAGGAAATTGCCCGCCGGAACAATACGCAGAATATCGCAAGTTGATGGGCTTCAGGCCACGGCCTCGCGCACGTCCCTTTGCAAGGGAATCTGGATGCGCAGGGCCGTGCCCGGACCTGAACTGTTTGGCAGGATTTCCACGCGCCCCTTATGCCTGCGGCAAAGCTCATGGATGGCCGCAAGACCAACCCCGCGTCCGCTGCGTTCCGATAGACTCGCTGCCGTCGATACTCCATCCTGAAAAAGAAAATCGGTCCAATGCTGATCAGGTCCAGGATGAAATCCAGCCTGTTCGGCCAGTTTTTTCAAGCGTTCCATATCGATGCCGGAACCATTATCCTGTATGCTGAGACGAAGTATGCCCTGGCTTTCCTCGGCTTCGACCAGGATGCGGACGGCATGGGAGACGTTCAAGCCCCGATTCCGCGGCAGGATAAAGCCATGATCGACGCAATTGGCCAGAGCATGGGTGAGGATGGAGTTGATGAGGCGATCCAGTTCAAGATCCCACTGGCAGTAATCATCCTGGACTTTTACGGAAGCCAGTTGAAAGGAAGCGGCCTCCAGGGATAGATGCACATAACTCAAGTGTCGTGAGACGATTTCATGAAGACTCGGAATGCTGCTCTGAGTGATGCTCGTCTTTTGAAAGAAATGCTTCACATATTTTAGATAGTCTGCGGCCGTATAGTTGAATATGCGGATCCTCTCCTTGATATCGATATCATCCAGTTGTCCGGTCTGCTTCCGTTGAATCCCATCTTCCAACTGATGAGCGGCTGCACTCAGGTCTTTAAAACCCAGGGTGCGACCCACGCCTTTGATCGTGTGAATGAGGCGCTGGGTGGGAATAAGGTCCGCCGCGTCCTCCAGGCCGCGCAGAATCTCCGGCAGGGCACTTTCCAGATCACGCACAAAAATATCGGCAGTCCGATGATTGAGCCTAAGAATTTCCTGGCAGCGAAGGTCAACCTTTTGGGCTTCATCTCGCGCCCGGTCTCTTTCTTCCAGAAGGTGCAAGCGATCGGTGATGTCGCGCAGCACCAAAAGCACGGATTGAATCGTGTCGTGTTCATAGAGAGCCTGCCATTCCATCGACAGGTGCTTTCTTTCTTTGGAAAGATAGGCCTGAGACGGCAACTGAACAGCGTTCATCGACCAGCTGAGTAGCGTCTCGCCGATCACGGCTTGAAGAGTCGCTTGTATCGTCTGGGACTCGTCCTGGCTGATATCAAAGTGATTTAAAAGTTGCGCCACCGATTGGATGCGCCGAGTTTCACCGAGTATCTTCATGAGGTAAGGTGAGAGATCCGATTCGACAGTGAGGCTGGGACCGATCGTGAGGATGCCTTCCTCGATGTTATCCAGGATACGCTTCATGCGCTGTTGGCTCCGCCGCACGGCCCTTGCACTTCTGAGCGCCAGCAACATAAGGGCCATGACCAATCCCGCCAGGAAAATCAGTCCCAAAGCAATCCGCCGATAAAGGGCTTCCTGGTCCAATTGCGCGCGATGAACTTGATTTTCCATTTGGAGCTTCTTGTTCTGCTCCTCTTCAATGCGCAAGCCCATATCCACTTTCAGACGATTGATGTCGGTTTCCCTCTCTGCTTCCTGGATCTCTTGCAGGAGTTTGGTATAGGTCATTCGCTCTTCATAAGCTTCCTGAAAGCGCCCGAGACCGACCAGGGCCTGGGCTTTGAGATCCACCAGAAGAATACGATAGTTCCGGTCCACCAGGGCTTCTTCCATGGAAGCCATGCGCACAGCTTCAAGAACTTTATCCCACTCACGTGAACGGATGTAATTGCGAGCTTTGATCCGGTAAGCATCAGAGATACTGATGGCATCCACGCGGCTTTCTTTCATGATCGCGATTGCCTGATCCAGAATGGGCTGGCATTCCACGAAACGTCCTGTCAGACCATAGACACCAGCGAGTGCTGTCAGCGTCTTGCCCTCCAGCTTTCGGGCACCCAGTTGCCGGGCATACTGCAAGGCCAGACGATACTCGCGTTCGGCGCGGGGGTAGTCTTTCCCTTGACGGGCAATGGTCATTCCCAAAAAGCGATGGGTGTTCGCGAGCTCAAAGCGATAGGGTTTGACCTGGAGTATGGCAATGGTCTCTTCCATGACTTTGCCTGCCTTTTCCGATTCTCCCTGCGGATCGAGAAAATCACTCAACTTCTGGCGGGTGCGAATCAGCGGATAGGATTCGGGCGGAATTTGGCCCTGCAGATGATCGAGAATACGTTGGACGTGCTGCAAACCAGATGAAACATCACCGAGTTCATATTCAAGGTCGGTCGTTTTCAAAAGAATGAGCGATTCCACATAAAGCCAAGCTTTTGCATAGGCTTCATCTGCCAGCACGAGCAGGTCCTGGATTAAAGCCCTTTTTTCGGTCTCTTGGGGTGGTTGATGCCGACTGATAGCATCCTGCATCTTCAGAAGCATGGCAAGGGCAGGCTGCTGCAGACGTTGTGCGGCTGCGTTGAGATCCTGCAAGGACTGGCCAGCATCACCCGTGCTGGTCAGAAGATAATACCGGGTTTCAAGTTCTGCCTCGGGAGAGAGGTGGGAAGCGAGGCTCGCGCGGGCCAGATCATGGGCAGCGACCGGGTTATCCATGCTTGTCTGCAAGAGCTTGCGCAAAGTCTTCAAATCATCATCAGATCCATGCGCCTCGCCTCCATAAAGGGCAAGCAGGAGCATAATGCCGATGAACTTCATTCTTTGCAAGAGCGCTCCCTTGGGCACAAACGCATGGCGACTCTTATATTTTAGTCGGTTCAGAAGAGGAATACACTGGGCAGGCTTTTCGAGTCCCACTGGGCAGATTTTTCCCCGCATGGTCTGGGACCGTGAGAACGCACGCCGGAAATCCTTCTCGGTGGCAGGGTGCCCCGGCGTGCGTAATTTTAAAGAGCTGCCAACAGCTGAGACCAGGTCTCGGGAGGGGCTTTATCGTCCTTTCGATATCCGAAAAGACTTAATATCAGTTCGTCATCAGCGCTGAAAACTTCCAGGCTGCTAATCATCCCATAGCGGGTCGGTTTGTGAACGACAAAAACTCTGGCGATCCCCCTCTCATTAATATGCAAATTGAAGTTGGGATCCAGCACATTCATCCATTCACCCATACGCTTCGTTTGCTGAATGGGACCACTATAGATTTGAATCATGCCGGGGTTTCCAACAAAAGCCATCAAAGGCTCGGCCTGGGCTTGAGCCGATTCAAGAAGTTGAGCCACCGATTCCTTATTCACTTCGCGAACAAACTCGGGACCCGCCAGCTCCATGGCCTGAAGTCTTGGCATTCGGTGTTTACGCAGCATACCGAAGAACTCATGGGTATCTTTCAATGCCGCCCAGTCCTGACGAAAACTTCTGATATCTTCGGCATCCACCACGCGGAAACTCTCCGCTTCGGCTGGGGCCTTGAGTTTTTCTGGTAACTCCAGACTGGGCAAACGTAGTTCCTGCACCAGACTTTGATAAGCTTCCAGGCTGCCGCCTTTTTCCAGATAGATCTTGTGCACGGCACGCCCACCCCCATCGAAGATTTGAAGGCTATGGAGGACACCGCGAGGGTTTTTCACCTGCACGGCATAGAGATAGCGCCAACGGCTGGAAAACATGCGCAGATCGATGTTTTCGCCTTGCACAAGCCCCATGGGTCCTTGCCAGGAAGCGGGTGCATAGCGACCTTTGCACTCGTGGACCACATGCTCGTTGCGAGTCAACGCCATGATGGGACCAAAGCTGGGGAGGGCTTCGAACACTCTCAGCCAGTCCCCTTTCAGAACGAAAATGGTTTCATGATCCACCTGGCAGTGAATGGCTTCCATTTCACTGATATCCAGGGCCTTGGCAATATCGACAAGACGGGCCTGTGGGTTCGCCATTTTGTATGAATCAATTCGATCCTTCAAGGCATGATTCTCGATGCTTAACATGATACACTCCGAAAATTATGGGGGTGACGGGATGATTCCTGCTGAGGTCCAAGAGTTATGATAAGGGGGTGTTCAAGCCGGGGATCACGCACCATGCGAATGTCCACGGCAAAAACCTGTTCCAGCATCGACTCGCAGAGCATTTCCTCTTTGGGACCAGCGCCTGCCAGACGACCGTCCTTAAGGAAAATGATGGAGTCTGCATAACGGGCTGCAAGGTTCAAATCATGCAGGATCGCAACCACGCAAACACCTTGTTTCGCAAGCTCTCTGGCTTTCAGAAGGCAAAGATGCTGGTAAGCAGGATCAAGGCTCGCGGTCGGTTCATCCAGAAGCAGCACGCGAGGGTGTACATCATGCTCGTCCCAAATTTGCGCCAGAACTCTTGCCGTCTGGGCTCTTTGCATTTCACCGCCTGAAAGAAACTGGGTGCTGCGTTCATGCAGATGCTGCACATGGCATGAGGCCAGGGCCTTCACGACTATATCGTGGTCCCTTTGATCCATCGCTTGTCTTTTTTTATGCGGATAGCGACCCATCAGCACAAGTTCCCCAACTTCGATGGGGAAGCTCATGGGCAAGGACTGAGAAAGAACTCCGCGAAAGAGAGCAAGGTCTTCGCTCGACCAGGTTGTGAGATTGCGATCATGCAATTCAATGGATCCGCTGGTGGGCTGAAGCTCCTTGGAACAGAGTCGCAGAAAAGTGGACTTGCCAGCGCCATTGGGCCCAAGGATCACCGTCAACTGCCCAGCAGGAAGGTCCACACTGATATCCTGCAGAAGAAGACGGGAGTTTTTATGAAAACTGACTCGATTCCATTTGATCATGAGTCCATCCTCCTTACGCTGCGTTGAAGCAAATAGAGAAAGTAAGGGGCGCCGATGGCCGCAGTGACGACGCCCAGTGGCAATTCCATTGGAGCTGCGACGGTACGGGCAATCAGATCCGATCCAAGGAGCAGACAGCCCCCGAAGACAAAGCTTGTGGCGAGGAGCCTTTGATGATCCGCCCCAAGCCACAGTCGAAGGAGATGCGGAACCACAAGTCCGACAAAACCAATGACACCCGTGAATGCCACCGAAGCCCCGACGGCCAGTGAGACACAAATGAGGATGAGCCTTTTCTGTTTTTCAACAGGAAAGCCCAGGAAATGCGCTTCCTGTTCACCGAGCAGCATCGCGTTCAAGGCACGACCCATCCAGGGTAGAATGAGCAGAGCCGGCAGGGAAAAAACGGCCACGCAAAGAACCTGGGACCAGGTGGCGTTACCCACGCTGCCCATATTCCAAAATGTAATGCTGCGCAGTTGAGCATCATCAGCGATGTAGGTGATAAAACCTGTGCCCGCTCCAGCCAGACTGGTGATGGCCACCCCAGCCAAAAGCAAAAGGGCTGTGTTGGTGTGCCCCGACTTCTGCGAGAGAGCATAAAGCCAGAATGAAGTTAGGAGGGATCCCACAAACGCTCCCGCCGCAATCAGGGATTCCGTCCAGGCAGGATGCAGGAAATGAAGGAAAGTCTGTTGCGCGATGATCATAAGAGCAGCGAAAAACGCAGCACCCGAGGTGATACCCAGAAGACTTGGCGAGGCGAGGGGATTGCGCAGAAGGCCCTGCAGGCACACTCCGGTCAAAGCCAGGATGGATCCCACGAGGAACGCAAGTGCGGCCCGTGGCATCCGAAGTTCCCAAATAATCAAAGCCTGGGCTTTCTCCAACTGAAGGAAATCCGCCCAAGGTATGGATACGGCCCCCATCTTGATGGAGGACAGAGCCAATAGCAGAGCCAGGACTATTCCTGTGAACAAAGTCAGAGAGTATC
>JACCEA012297522.1_pt1 | contig 10494 bp, 9 predicted proteins | sample 7449851 | NCBI WGS metagenome assembly JACCEA01 (sample SAMN15323453, study PRJNA562643) | freshwater metagenome | isolation source: river surface water | place: USA:Blue River Watershed | collected 2017-08-18 | reverse complement strand
GACCCCGACACCGATGACGTGATCATGATCGGCGAGATCGGTGGTCCGGACGAGGCCGAGGCGGCCCGTTGGGTCAAGGCCAACATGAAGAAGCCGGTGGTGGGCTTCATCGCGGGCGTCACCGCCCCTCCGGGCAAGCGCATGGGCCACGCCGGCGCGCTGATCTCGGGCGGCGCCGACACCGCCGATGCCAAGCTGGCCATCATGGAAGAGTGCGGTTTCGTGGTCACGCGCAACCCCTCCGAACTGGGCAAGCTGCTCAAGGCCCAGCTCTGAGGCGCCCCTGCGCGCAGGTCCTGACCTGTCGCGCATGTGGTTTGCCACAATAGCCACGCCGGATCGTCCCGTAGGACAATCCGGCTTTTGTGTCTTTAATTTCCGCGGCATCCCGCTGCGGATCTTTTTTTTGTGACGCCATGGAAGAATTTCTCACCGCTCATTTCTGGCTGGCCGTTGGCCAGATCATCCTGATTGACATCTTGCTCGGCGGCGACAACGCGGTGGTGATTGCCTTGGCATGCCGCAGCTTGCCTGCGCACCAGCGCACCCGCGGCATTCTCTGGGGAACCGCTGGCGCGATCGTGCTGCGGGTCATCCTGATCGCTTTTGCGCTGACGCTGCTGGCCATTCCCTTCCTCAAACTCGTGGGCGGGATTTTGCTGGTCTGGATCGGTGTCAAACTGCTCATGCCACAAGACGATGACGAGCACGGCAACATCGCCGCCAGCGACAAGCTGTGGGGCGCCGTGAAGACCGTGATCGTGGCCGACCTGGTCATGAGCATCGACAACGTGATCGCCATCGCGGGCGCCGCCCAAGGCGCTGGCGAAGCCCACCAGATGCCGCTGGTCATCTTTGGCCTGTTGGTGAGCATCCCCATCATCGTCTGGGGCAGCCAGCTGGTGCTCAAGCTCATGGATCGCTTCCCGCTGATCATCACGCTCGGCGGCATGCTGCTGGGCTGGATCGCGGGCACCATGGTGCACTCCGATCCGGGCCTGACCAGCTACATCCCGCAAGAGAAGGTCTGGGGCTATGGCCTGGGCATGGTGGGTGCGCTGATGGTGCTGATGATTGGCAAATGGGCCGGCCGCGCCAAGCCGGCGCAGGCCGCCTGATGTCTGCTTGGCCGGGGCGGCTTTGCAGAGCCGTCTTGGCCATGCCGTGTGCGCGGGCTTGCAAAAAGCCTTTTCAGGCTGTGACCACGCGCCATCCGCTGGCGCCGTCCTGGCCGTATCATGACCGGCCCTGTTGGCCGGAGGTCCAGACCATGCAACACCCACACGGGCCGCAGCGCGGCCTGACCCTGATCGAGATGATGATCGTGATTGCGATCATCGGCATCCTGGGCGCCATCGCGGTGCCCGCCTACCAAGACCACACGGTGCGCGCCCGCATCAGCGAGCTCCTGTTGGCAGCCGATGCCTGCAAAGGCTCGGTGACCGAGGCGGTCAGCGGCGCCGCTGGCAGCGATTTGGGCAGCACGCTCAGCTCGGCCTGCCCCAACCAGAGCAGCAAATACGTCGCCAGCCTGGTGGTGAGCGCCGATGGCGTCATCACCGTCACGGGCAAGTCGCTGGGTGGCGACACCGGTGCCAATCCGGGGATTGTGCTCACGCCCAAGGTCGGCGCGAGCGCACTGGCAGCGGCCAGCGACGGCGGCAAGGCCATCACCGAGTGGACCTGCGCCGCCAACAACAACCTGCCTGCCAAGTACCTGCCAGCCACTTGCAAGTGAGCGCTTCGGCCTTCATGCCCCGAGCCGCTCCCTTGCGGACGGGCCAGGCCCTGCTCATGGGGCTGTTGATCTGGCCCTGGATCACGGCCTGGACACCGGGCCCGCTCTATCACCTGTCCCCCCTTTTGCAAAGCGGCGCCTGCCTGGGCCTGCTGTGGCTGCTGGGCCTGCGCCCCAAGGTGGACCAACTGGCCTTGGCCTGGGTGTTGGCCGCTCTTTTCAACGCCCTGGTCGGGTTGTTGCAATACGCGGGCTGGGCCCATTGGGGCGGTGGGCTGCTCTACGAGCCCGCCGTGCTGGGCGAGGCCATGGGCCAGCTGCGTCAGCGCAACCAGCTGGCCAGCCTGCTCGCGATCGGAACCTTGGCCCTGATCTGGGGGCAGGCGCATGCCGGCTGGCGCTTGCGATGGGTGTGGCCGTCGCTGCTCTTGCTCAGCCTGGGGCTGGCCGCCACCGGTTCGCGGACCGGCCTCTTGCACAGCGGCCTGATCGTGGCCCTGACCCTGTGGTGGTGGCGCCGCGGCGGCGCCAGCGCCTGGGCGCCACTGCTGGCCGGCGCGGGACTGCTCTTGCATGTGGGGTTCAGCCTGAGCCTGCCGGCCCTGCTGCTGGCCCTGGGAGGGCCCGATGTGTCGGGCGCGCTGGCACGCATGGGCCAGATGCAAGGCTGCGGCAGCCGCCAGGTGCTGTGGGGCAATGTCTGGCACCTGATCCTGCAGCAGCCCTGGACCGGCTGGGGCCCGGATGCGCTCAAGGGTGCGCATTACCTGGCCAACTACCCGGGCGAGCGCTTTTGCGACATCCTGGGCAACGCGCACAACCTGTGGCTGCACCTGGCCTTTGTGGCGGGCCTGCCCGCCGCTGGCCTGGCCCTGGTCCTGTTGCTGGCCGCGCTGTGGCGCTTGCGGCCCTGGCAGGCCTGTGCGCCGGCGGCCTTGCTGGGCTGGGCGGTGCTGGCCATTGTGGGCCTGCACAGCCTGCTGGAGTTTCCGCTGTGGTACGGCCCGTTCCAGATCGCCACCTTGCTGGCTTTGGGGCTGGTGATCTGGGGCCAGGCCATGCCCGGGCCGCTGGGCGCGTGGCGCGTGGCGGGCCTGGCCCTGCTGCTGCTGTGCGCCCATGTGGCCCAGGACTATGTGCGGGTGCGCCAGGTCTTTGTGCCGTCCGAGCAGCGCCTGGTGTGGGGCGGTGTGCCCGCCTGGTCGCGCGCCAGCCAGACGGTCTGGTTCCAGGACACCTACCGGTTTGCCGCGTACATCACCCGCGAGGTCAGCGCCGAGAACGCGGCATGGATGCTGCAAGAAGGCCAGGCCTTGCTGCACTACTCGCCCGAGCCAAGGGTCATCGACCGGATCCTCTGCAGCGCCGCCCTGCTGGGCCGACAGGATGTGCTGGACCTGCACGGTCCACGGCGCCAGATCGCGCTTGCCATCGAGCGCCGCACCCCTGTGCAAGCGGCCGAGGTGCCCCTGGCCGCTTGCCCGGCATCATGATCGGCCAATGGCCGGGAGGGCCTGAGCAGGCCCTGCCCTGGCGCATGCGCCCAAGCGTTCCGGGCCTGCCGGGTCAATCAGGCCATCGGGCTCAAGCCCCGCCCTGGCCCAAGAGCACCGACTCGTAGGCGTGCACCGAGGGCAGGCCGCCGGTGTGCAGGAACAGCACCCGTTGGCCTGCGGCCAGCGTGCCCTGGCGCGCCAGGCCGATCAGCCCCGCCATGATCTTGCCGGTGTAGACCGGGTCCAGCGGAATGCCTTCGGTGCGCGCCAGCATCTGCACCGCCTCGACCATGCCGGCGTTGGGCACCGAGTACTTGGGCTGCCAGTAGCCGCCCACGCACTGCACCGCCTCGGGCGGCACGCGCAGGTCCAGGCCCAGCAGATCGACCACCGCCTGCGCTTCCTTGAGCACCAGCGGCTGCTGGTCCACCGGGTCGCGGCTCACGCCGATGCCCACGATGGGGATGCCGATGCGGTTGCCCAAAAAGCCCGCGACCAGGCCGCCGTGCGTGCCCGAGCTGCCCGAGCCCACCACGATCTGATCGACGCTGTGCCCCAGCTCAAAGAATTGCTGCTGCAGCTCTTGTGCGCAGGCCACATAGCCCAGGCCCCCGATCGCGTTGGAGCCACCGCCCGGGATGATGTAGGGCCGGCGACCCTGCGCGCGCAGGCGCTCGGCCACCGCCTGCATGGCCTCGCCCATGGGGCTGCCGCCGGGCACCACCGTCAGGCCGTCGGCGCCCAGCAGGCGGAACATGAAGTGGTTGCCGCTGGCCTGCTCGTCAAAGCTGCCCGGCACGCGCTCCTCGATCACCAGATGGCAGGCCAGGCCTTCCTTGACGGCGGCGGCCAGGGTGATGCGGCAATGGTTGGATTGCGGCGCGCCACAGGTGATGAGGGTGTCGGCGCCCTGCGCCAGCGCGTCGGCCATCAGGAACTCGAGCTTGCGCGTCTTGTTGCCGCCCGGGAACAGGCCCAGCATGTCGTCGCGCTTGATCCACACCTCGGGCCCGCGCCCGCCGGGGCAGGTGGCGGCCAGGGCGGCCGAAAAGCGCGGCAGCGGCTCCAGCGGGGTGGCAAACGGCGTGTAGCGACGGCGCGGAAAACGTGACAGGTCCATGGGGGGCTCCTTCAGCCAAGGGGGTCGGGTGACCAAGCGGTCTCGGGGTCGATGGGGTAGACGGGACGCGGCAGGCGCTGCCAGGGCAGCTGTGCCAGATTGGGGGTGGTCAGGCCCGGCGCGTCCACCTCCAGGATGCGCTCGGGCGGGGCAAAGGTGTCAAAGCCGGCGCGGAAGTGCCCGCGGCTTTTGGCCACCAGCACCCAGGCCTGCGACAGGTCCTCGCCCAAGGCCTTGAGCTGGGCCGGGTCCAGCAGTTGCTGGCGCAGGCTCACCACCGCCACCCGCACGCCGCCCACTTGCAGCAGGGCCGATGGGCCCATGCGCTGGGCCACGCCCCGGGCCATGCCGCGCTCGCCCACGATGTGGCCGTCCGACAGCGCCAGCACCGTGGCCCGATGCGTCAGGGGCTCGGCAAATGCGGTGTCGGGCTGGCGGTTAAAGCCCGCCTCCCACACCGCCCCCACGCCCAGCGCATGCGCCTGTGCGGCCAGCGCCGGGTCGGTGAACACCCCCAGCACCACGTCCTGCGCGTCCGCTTGCAGCAGCGCGCGCAGCAGCGTCACCGTGTTGCCCCCGCCGCCGCCGCCCGGGTTGTCGGCCACATCGGCCAGGATCAGGCGTTGGCCCAGGGCGCGCGCCTGCAGCGCCGCATGCACCGCGTCCGCCAGGGGGGTCAGCCGGGTCTGGAAAGCGGCCCGCCCGTCCCACACCTGTTGCGCCAGCTGCCGCGCCAGCGCCCGCCCGGTGGCGGCCGCGCCGCGCCGGGTGGTCACCACCACCGAAAACCCGCCGTGCACGCTGTCGGCCAGCGCAAAGCCACCGCACAGCGACACGTTCAGCACATCGCCCCCCACCTGGGCCTGCCCCTGCGCGATCAGGCGCTCGTAGGCCTGGCCCGGTGCGGTCAGCAGCGAGGTGGCCGGGGGCACCAGGGGCAGTTTTTGCAGCACCACCTCGCCCGGGCCGTCGGCCCAGAAGCGGTGCAGCAGGGCCGCGGCCTCGGCCCCGCGTTCGGGCAGGTCCACATGCGGGTTGGTGCGGTAGGCCACCAGGGCATTGAGCGCCTCGGTCACCGAGGGCGCCACATTGGTGTGCAGATCCAGCACCGCCACCATCGGCACCTCGGGCCCCAGCAGCGCGCGCATGCGCGTGAGCAGCTGGCCCTCGGGGTCGTCCAGCTCGGTCGTCAGGGCCGCGCCGTGCAAGGCCATGAACACCCCGTCCAGCGGCCCCGCCTCGCGCAGGCGCTGCAGCATCTCGTCCTGCAAGGCCAGAAAAAAAGCATGTTCGACCGGGCCCGAGGGCCAGGCGGCGGCCAGGCGCAAGGGCACCGGGGTCCAGTCGCCGTGCCGGTCCATCTCGTCGACAAAGCCGGTGGCCTCGCCCAAGAGCCGCGCGGGGCGGCGCCGCAGCTCTTGCGCCAGGGCCTCGCCCGCCAGGTCAATGCCGTCGGCAAAGCCCGCGGCCCCGGTGCTGGGCGACCAGCGGTTGCACTCCAGAAAAAAGCCGCCAATGGCCACGCGGGGCGGGCGTGTGCGGGCCTCGGGCCTCATGTCGCCTCCGCCGTCTGCAGGCCGTCCAGCGTGGCGGCGTAGAGTGCCATGGCGCGCTGCACGCAGGCCTGGCGCCATGCCGCGTCCTCTGGGGCAAAGGCCGCCCGCATGGCCTGTTGCACCGGTGCCGCATCGGTGCGCACGGCCGGGCTTTGCTGATGCCATTGGTGATCGGCCAGCAAGGCGCGCAGCACCTGCTCGGGCGGCTGCGTGCCCACCTCCAGCGCCGCGGCCACCACCAGCGCGTCCGGGCACCAGCGGGCAAAGGCCATGCGCACATTGCCGTCAATGACTTCCGAGCTGGACTCGCCCAGCTCGGTGGCGGTGGTGTCCTCGCCCCACCAGCGGCGCGCCAGGCGCAGGGCCAGGCTGTCCGCCGGGTGGCGGCAAATGATCTCGGTGTGGCCCCTTGGCCCCAGCCCCGTGTGGTGGTCCAGCACCGCCACCTGCCGCGCGCCGGCCAGCGCCTGCGCGGCCGCCTGGGCCAGCTGGCGCACCGACCAGCACGGCGCCAGGCCGCAAAAGAACAGGCCATCGGCATGGCTGGCCTGGCCGCCGGTGATGGCACGTGTGGTGCGCCGGGGTCCCCATTGCTGCATCAGGCCCTGCACCTGCGCCAGCAGGGCTTGCGGCGAGTGGCCTGCGGCCTGCATGAGCGTGTGCACATGCGCGTAGTCCGGGTTGTGTGGCAGCGGCTCGCCCGGGGCCAGGGCGTTGCGGTTGACGTCGATGTTGTCCTCGTTGACGCGGCGCAGCCATGAAAAGCCCCAGGGGTTGACCGCGTGCACCAGCCACACCGCCGTGTCCGGCGGCAGCGCGCGCGCGTGGCCGCTGCTCAGCCAGGCCAGCTGGCAGGCGCTGCCGGCAAAGCCCTCAATGCCGTGCGTGCCCGACAGGCTCACCAGCACGCGGCGTGCCTGGCGTGGCCCCAGCCAGGCCAGGTCCATGGCCAGCGCCTCGTCCTGCGGGCCGCGCAGCGGGTGCGCGCAGGTGTGCAGCTCGGCCCCGGCCTGGGCCGCCGCGTGCACAAAGCGCGCGCGCGCCTGCGCATAGGTGGCCGAGAAGGCCCCGTTGGCATCGATCGTCATCTGGGCTTACTCGGGTTTGATGCGCGAAGTCACGCTGCGGTAACGCGCCTGCTCGCGCGCCAGAAAGGCACTGGCCTGGGCCGGCGACATCAGGCTCGGCAGGTCGGAGGCCAGGCGCACACGCGCCGCCTTCAGGGCCGGCAAGACCAGGGCGGTGTTGATGGCCTGCGACAGCCGCTCCTGCACCGCCGCTGGGGTGCCGCGCGGCGCCAGCATCAGCGCCCACACGCTCATCTCCACGCCCTTGAGCGCGGTCGACTCGGCAAAGGTGGGCACGTCCTTGATCACCTCGACCCGTGCCGGTGCCGACACGCCCAGCAGCTTCACACGCCGCGCCGCCGCCATGCCGGCCACATTGGCCGCGGTCGTCACCGCCACATCGATTTGCCCGCTGATCACATCGGTCAGGATCTGCTGCCCGCCGCGGTAGGGGATGTGGACCATGAAGATGCCCGTCAACTCCTTGATCGTCTCGCCCATCACATGCGCAAACGAGCCAATGCCTGCCGAGCCATAGCTGAGCTTGCCCGGCTGGCGCCGCGCCAGGGCCACCAGCTCGTCCACGTTGTTGGCCGGAAAGTCGGGCCGCACCGCCAGCACGATGGGCGAGCTGCCCGCCAGCGCCACCGGTTGCAGGTCCTCGGGTTTGTAGCCCACGCTAGGGTTGATCATGGGCACCAGCAGGGTCTCGCTCATGCCCCCATAGAGCAGGGTGTGGCCATCGGGTTCGGCGCGGATGAGTTTTTGCATGGCCAGCGCGCCACCGGCGCCCGGCAGGTTCTCCACCACCACCGGCTGACCCAGCAGCTTGCCCAGCTCGGGCGCCAGCATGCGCGCGCCAATGTCCGACGCGCCGCCGGCGGTAAAGGGCACGATCAGGGTCAGCGGCCGCCCGCCAGGGCTTTGCGCCAGTGCGCTGCCCACGCTGGTGGCCAGCAGGCCCCCCAACCATTGGCGGCGCGTCCAGGGCATGGAAAGAAGATGCGGGGCACGGGGCATGGCAGACCTCTGTTCGTCAAGCAATGCCTGCAAGATTAGGGGCGAACCCGCTGGCAGTGTGAGGGCGTTCAATGCCAAGATGGCGGCAATGAATGCCAGCCCTGCCGAACTGCGCGTCGAGCTCCTGCTGGGCCCGGGCCATGCCCTGGGCGTGGTGGCCAGCGCGCTCGACCTGCTCAACACCTTGCAGGCCTTGGCGCACATGCGCCAGCCACTGGCGCCCACCGTGCTGCGTTGGCGCGGTGTGACCGCCGATGGGCGCCGTGCCCGCCTGCCAACAGGCGCCTGGCCGCACCTGCCGCGCGCAGGCTTTGCGGGCCTGCCCGATGTGCTGATCGTGCCGGGCTGGCATGTGTTCACCGGGCCCGAGCTGGAGCAACGTGCGCGGGCCGATCTGGCACTGCTGCCGCACCTGCGCGCGGTGCATGCGCGCGGCGGGCAGGTGCTGGCGGTGGGCACGGGCGTGGCCTTGCCCGCGCTGGCCGGCTTGCTCGATGGCGTGGCCTGTGCGGTGCCCTGGGCCTTCATGCCCACCGTCTCGCGCCTGGCGCCGCAGGCGCGCTTGCGCGCCGACAGCGCCTGGGTGCACGAGGCCGGGGTGGGCAGCTGCGATGCACCGAGCCAGCTCACCGCCCTGCTCTTGCGCGCGCTGCACCAGGGCCCCCTGGCCGAGCTGGCCGAGGCCGCTGCGCAGGCCTTGCTGCCGGCGCCCGAGCGCCAGCAGGTGGCGGCGCAGCTGGTGGCCGAGGGCCCCACGCCGCGCCTGTCGGCCGGTTCGGTGGAGCGGGCACGCCGCTGGCTGCAGGCCCACCTGGCCCAGCCCTACGACCTGCAGGCCCTGGCCCGCGAGGCGGCCACCAGCGCGCGCTCATTGCTGCGGCATTTTGAGGCGGCGCACGGCGTGACCCCCTACCAGTACCACACGCGTTTGCGCGTGGCGCGCGCCAAGGTGTTGCTCGAGACCACCTACCTGCCCGTCGAGCAGGTGGCACAGTCCTGCGGCTATGCCGATGTGGGGACCTTTCGGCGGGTGTTTGCGCGCCAGACCGGCAGCTTGCCCGCGCAGTGGCGCGCGCAGCACCGCCTGCGCACCAGTCGCCGCCGCTGGCGCGGGCCGGAACCCGGACCCTGAGGCCTGGGCTCAGGCCACGATCAGAAGCGCCAACCCACCACCAGCTGCTGGCTCACCGAGGTGAGCCGCACACCCAGCAGCACGCGGTCAAAGCCAACGGTCAGCAGGGCGCCGTAGTTGAACTGGTAGTTGTGGTCGAGCTGGGCGTTGTTGCGGCACTGGTAACCGGCTTGGCTTCGCACGCAGGAGGCGGTGGCCTCGCGCACGCCGGCCACCAGCATCAGGTCGATTCTTGACGTGTCGGTGCTCTGCAGGTTTTTGCCCACCAGCAGATTGAGCGAGCGCCCGGGCTTGAGCACATTGTCCTGGCCCCAAGACCGATCGACCATCGAGCCTTCTTTGGCAAAGTCCATGCCCCACACGGTGTCGGCCGGCTGGGCCATGCGCAAAAAACCAAGGGTGGCGGGCTGATCGGGGCGGACCGGGTAGGCCGTCGATTCGGCGCTGTGTCCGCCGCCCACGTAGAACACGTTTTCAGGCAGGGTTTGGGCCGCGATGGGCAGGGCGCCAAGGGCCAGCAGTGCGGCCAGAACCAAAGGGGTGCGCTTCATGATGGGGTCTTGTGGGCGTGGGGTGGGAAGGGCCTCAGAGCTGGTCGACGCGAATGCCTTGCTGCTCGACCACTTTTTTCCAGGCGGCCAGATCGCGCCGCAGAAACTGTGCCAGCGCGGCCGCGCCCAGCGGGGCGGCCTCCAGCGCATCGGCCTTGAAACGCGCTTGCACATCGGCTTGGGCCAACACCGCCGGCAAGGCCTGCTGCAGGCGCTGCAGCACCGCTTCGGGGGTGCCGCGCGGGGCCACCAGGCCAAAGTAGTTGAGCGCCGTGAGGGCCTGCAGGCCCTGCTCGGCCAGGCCTGGCACCTGTGGCAGCGCGGCCGAGCGCTGCGGGGTGGTGACGGCCAGTGCCTTCAGGCGCTCGTCGCGGATCAGGGGGGCCAGGGCTGGCACGGTGCCCGTCAGGACCTGGATCTGACCGGCCATGGCGTCCACCGCCGCCGGGGCCACGCCCCGGTAGGGCACATGCACGATCGACACCCCGGCGTGCGCATTGAACTGCTCGAGCACCAGGTGGTTGATGCCCCCGGCCCCGGCCGAGCCGTAGTTGAGCTGGCCGGGCCGGCTGCGGGCATAGGCGGCCAGCTCGGCCAGGTTGCGCACCGGCAGGTCTTTGTGACAAGCCCACACCAGCGGGCCCTGCGCCACCATGCTGATGGGGGCAAACTGGTCGATGGGGTCGTAGCCCGCGCTGGGCAGCACCGCGGGCACCGTGGTGAAGGGCGCCGCCACCAGCAGCAGGGTGTGGCCATCGGCCGCGCTTTGCGCGACCTGCTGGCTGCCGATCGCGCCCGAGGCCCCGGCGCGGTT
>JACCEA012039595.1_pt1 | contig 10494 bp, 7 predicted proteins | sample 7449851 | NCBI WGS metagenome assembly JACCEA01 (sample SAMN15323453, study PRJNA562643) | freshwater metagenome | isolation source: river surface water | place: USA:Blue River Watershed | collected 2017-08-18 | reverse complement strand
TATAAGGTCATGCCTTGCCCTCCTGTTACTACAGACACCACTACAGCAATAACAAACATAATCACTTTAAAAATAGATGTTTCATACCATTTTTGTTTTACAACTTTTAAAGTGTTAATCATTACGATAAGAGATTTACTTACGATTTTAGTTTTTTCTTCATTCAAAAAATTAACAAGTATCGTGTCATCTAACGGGATATATAAGTTTTCATCTTTTCCTGTAGCAGTAGTAGATTTACCACCGCCCACTCGTTGAGAAGATGATAAGCCATACACTGTTAATTCCCTGTAAGTATCCTCAGTTAATTGCTTACGATACACATGACATGTAGTAAAGCTTTTCATAAACCTTTGTATGAATCTATTGGAAGTGACCTTCTGGGTTGTATAAGATAGGGTTACTGTGCCTACTTTACCTATAGAGCCTTTTACATCTACATAGCCAATACTCTTAAATGAAACTTGGCTACTATAAACCCTATCCGAAATAGAAATAGTCATGCCCGGTTTAGAGTAACCATTGATGTAATCTTTGTTTAAGGATGTGTACTCGGTTCCTGCAATTGTTTTAGGTAAACGTGAGTACAATGCATAAAAATACTCAAACATGTATTCCTGAATTAAAGGATCAGAACTATTAGCCTGTAACTGCGTACTAATGAAAATCTGTGTGACATATTTAAGAGATCCTACTGCTTTATGGATTTCATCTGAAATAGATTGGTATTTCAAACCTAACTTTAAACAGTACTTCTTAGATGCCTTAAACTCATCAGTATCGTGATGAGGTTCACTTGCTAGGTTAGTTCCATACAAGCGTAAATAAATATTAGGGTAAAACTTTCCTACCATGCGTGTAGGACTAAATAAGTTCTCTAATTCAGGATTAGTGGACGAGTCATACTCATAAGTAAGTATCTTGACTTCAGATACGTTGTTATCGTTTTCAACATAGTATTGCGCAATGATGTAATCCTTCTCATCATCTTCGTCCGTCACAATAGGAGCTATAGCATCAGGATCAATGTTGTCTGTATCGCTATCGTCTAATCCTTCTTCAGGCTCCAACCCTGACCACTCATAGTCTAGGAAATCTATTTCAAAAGTACCTACAGATTTTTTGCCATTATCCATATAAGAGTAACTTACTAAGGCAAAGTCTTTAGTCGCATCAGGATCATTAACAAATGCAGTGTGCGGTGCTTTAACATTGTTTGCACGCCATGGTGTATAACCATGTGTTGCAGCTAAACCGTACTGCATTACTGTTTCAGGATCTGCCAAGTTCTCATACGTATATTTGCAATAGTGTATTTGGATATCTTCCAAGTAGACTGTTGTACCTAGCTGGGTAGATAAGGCATCTAAGGTATTATTAGTGAAGGTATATCCATGATTATCAATCAGCTTTTGGTAGGCTATATGCAAAGCGTTAGCAGGCATAAATAACCCATAAATTAATTGTACTGTCTTACCTTCTACTTCTTGCAGATAAGCTTCTAACTTCCCCGTTACATCTTGGTTCACTGCATTAAATGCACTTGCTTCAGGTATACCGTACGTATAATTATTCTCTGCCCATCTTCTTGAACCCCTTAGCTTGCTAGATATAGAGTTAGCATTCGCTTTAATTAGATGTGTAGAGTAGGACTTATCCATATCTACGAAACTATTACGGTTAGCATTATTAGCATATAAGTAATCGAATAGAGCTACCTGTCCCAGTTCAGGGATATCTTTATCTTCAATGAGCCTAGATACAGACGTATTAACATACGTCTTTTTCTTCTTACTAAACAAACCCATTCTAATCTCCAAAATAAATAAAGGGCTTTCGCCCTTTATTTTAATACTGCTTAGGGCATAACCCCTGCACCTTTTAGCATGGCTAACATTGCTGTACCCATATTACCATCATCCAGTTTGTTTAGAGTATTGGCATCACGAACCTCACTCTGTGCACCAACCATCCAAGCATCAAGATAAACCTTACAAGCTTTCTGCAATGCATCATTCTTATAACCAGTGACCTGACCTTCAAGTACTTGATTATTCCAATCAATGATTGAACCCGGCTGTGCAATACCACCTTGTGTCTGCGCTGTCTCAGTAATTACTTTAGCAGCATATAAATCTGCTTGTGCTTTCTGAGTAAGTACAGAAGCTTTAGCTACTTCCAATTCTTGTTTCTTAATTAAGAGCTCTTCTTTAGCCAAGTCAATTTGTTGGATCTGAAGATTTAACTCGCCTTCTTTCAGTTCTAAATTCTTTTCAAGAATTAAGTTCTGTTTAGACATGTTAGCTACTTGTGCTTGTAGATATGCAACCTCTACTGGAATCTTAGCAGTATTAGCATCAATCTCTTCAGTACGTGCAACAGTAAGATCTGTTTCAGCAGTGAGAGCTGTACCTTGCTTTGTAAGGTTAGCCAGTTCAATAGGTAACTTGAGTTCAGTCTCTTTCAAGATACGTGCAGTAGTTGCAGTAGACTGTTCTTTATTAGCTACTTGAGATTGTGTCTGCGCTTCGATCAATGCAATCTCTTTAGGTACTTTACCTAAATTGAGTGTCACCTCTTCAATCTGTTTAGTGATTAAAGATATGTTCGCATCTTCACGTAAAGCCTGCTTACGTAGGATCTCTGCTTCGAGAGGAATCTTAGTAAGTTCTTCAGTGACACGCTCAGTATTTTTAACTACCAATGCTGTCTCAGCAGTTACCTGTCCAGCTTGATTCTGTAGTAACAACAATTGATGTGGGATGAGTGTAGCTTCTTCAACCATGTTTAACTTACGTTGATTGGTTAAAGCTATCTCCGCTTCCACAGCTTGAACATCTACAGGCAACTTGTTAGTAGTGATGTATTCAGTCTGACGTGTACCTGCTTCAATTGCTGCGATCTCGGCACCAACTTTCAACAAGTTCTTTTCAGCAATATCACCTTCAAGTTTAAGTAGTCCTAACTCATAGCCAAGCTTTTGTCGTTGGATAGAGTAAGTGATTGCTGCATTAAGATGTGCGACATGTAGATCCGTAAACACCTGAGCATACTCAGGGCCATTGATACGGTTATTGTCATACTCTTCAGTCAGGTTTAAACGAAGAGAGCGCAAGAGTACGTCTAATGTACCTGCGCCCTCTAAGTCTACCTGAGTGATTTCAGCAATATTAATTGGCAAAACCTTTTCAGGTATCATGTATTAATCCTCGTCATCTGGTAGATCGAATGAATCATCCTGTTCTTCATCCCAACGTGCAGCAGCAATTTGACGTTTAGCAATTGCATCGATTTGCTTTTGAGTGAGTGGCTTCATGATTTCAATGTTAAATGCTTTACGCTGTACAGGGTAAGGGATGTCATTACCGTATGCATCTTTACGATAGCGGAAGTGTGTGTAAGTACGATCTTTCAACACGTTTAAAATACTTTGAGGGATCAAGTAACCACGTGGTGTATTGAATGGTACAAATTTACCGATAGTACCAGTGAGTGCATTACCTGTAAGGATCAGTTCACCGTTCAATTGGATGCAACGTGGATCATTAGGAGTAACATTCACACGCACCAATAACTGTGCTTGTTTACGCGCATCAGCTTTAATTTCAGCTTCAGATTTTTTAGGAGTACTTTGACGACGTTTAATAGGTAAATCACCGTCTTCGGTATCATCATCATCTAAGCCGTCATTGTCATTAATACCTTGGGTTTCCAATAAGTACTGATCAATTTTTTCAGCTAATTTAGCTTCCCCAATATTAGGACTATGGCTAATACCTAAATTACGTGCACGTTCTTTGAGTACATCAATACGTGGACGCATACTGAAATCATCTTCATCAATATCCTTATCTTGATCATCAATCACATTTTGTTGTTGCTTGCTCATTTGAGTACCTATTTGTTTAGTTAATAAAAAAGGAGGAACATTCGTCCCTCCTTATATACCACAAATTATTATAATTCTGCAGTAGTTTTGATTAGGCCAATACGCTCAGGACGAGTTAGTAGGAAGCCATACCACCACTGTACAGACATGAAACCACGTTTACCATACGGGTCGTGGAAACCTGCATTTTCAGTACCAGGTGGCTTATGGATAATTTCAAACTTGGTATTTTTACCTGAAGTGTTGAAACCAATAGTAGTGAATGATTCAGAACCTACAACCAACATAGGGAAGATATCTGCTTTACCATCGGTAGTGTAGATACCTTTGTCATCAGTTACAGCTTTACCTGCACCTGCCCAGTTAAGCATTTCTTGTACAAGTACAATACGGAACTGATCAATCTGACCGATTTCACCACGAAGCATAGTACCTGAATCTGCATACTTTTCAGAACCAACAAATGCAGGATCACCGTGGTAGTCTTTCATTTTACGAAGTACTGGCTCAAGCTCAGGACCAATGAACATTACACGTGCTGCCTGTACTGTACGAGTGTCGTACTTGGTAGAACCTACGATGATTTTAGTGTTCATCGGAGTACGTGTCTTATTCAAGTCACGGTGCAAACGCGCCATGTCTTCATAAGTTACTTTAGAAGTTTCATCCATTTTAGAGTTAGACAACGCTTTACCTGCATACTTAACAATACCTGCACCGTTGATCAAATCGATTGCGATAAGATCTTCAGTTACAGTGATTGCAGTCTGCAGCATTTCAGAGTGAACCCACACCATAAGTTCAGCATTGGTATCGAAGTCAACTAAGTCTTTAGAGTACTCAGTAAAGTGACCGAAGTTCTGCAAAGTACCGCGAATAACTTGACGAGTAAAACCAAGACGGTTTACACGTTGACCATGCTCAGTAAGCACAGGCATCTTTTTAGTCACTACACCGATGTCACGGCTTGAGCCATACAAGTTACCATCTTTAATGGTTTTACCTGTCGCATCGATACCTTGGTCATTGACGTTGCGGTCATCCAACATAGGGATTTCAACATACTGCTCAATCACTTTACCAGTGTTGCGCGGCATCATTGTCACACTAGCCAATTGAGTGAAATACATTTCACGTGCAATTGCGGTAATCGCTTTACGGTTGTAGTAAGCAGTCTGCAGTTGTTCACCACTAGAGCTTGGCTTGCCATTACGCGGATCGTTATAAATATTCATACTTAGATTAGTCCTTATAGGTTTTTAGCGTTGTTACGCTCATACTGTTCAAACTCTTCATCACTCATACTGTAGATGTCTTCTGCAGTACTGGCTTGTGATGTTGATTTTGACTTAACTGTGTTTTTAAGTCCACCTAAGTTTTTACGTTTTTCAGCTAATTTTGGGTCGACTGTCTTGGTAACTTTGGCAGGTGTGTTGTTAGTACTGTGAGTAGCTTGGGCATTGTTATTACCCCCTCCATTACCATTACCGTAGATTTCTTTACCAAATTGGAAATACAGGTTAGCCACAGGTACTTTACTACCTTGCACGTCAATAGCATGGTTCACACGTTTCATAATTGTGTCGTATGCACCATTAGCTTTATGTGCTTGTAACACCAGTAACGTATCAGGATTGTTTAAAATAGCTTGTTGGCTAGTGTCATCCCAATTAGTTACATCAGCGTACATAGCATTGAAGTGAGCATCTTCTTTATTTGCAGCGATAATTTCACGTAGCTGATACACGTTTTCAGATGGAGCTTGAATTGGAGTTGGCTTATATCCCTCAGCTTTTTCTTCGCCTAGCTCATACGCATCAATTCCACTATCCTTGATTAACTTAGCCATTGCTTCAGGCTTCTTGTTGTACAAGTCAATCAAGAATGCAAGTTCTTCAGGCTTGTTTAATAACTCATGCTGCTCAAGCATACGACCTGCAGATACATAGTCTTTAATGCCGTTCATCTTGGCATTATAGTTCAAGCCTTTCTGCATTAGACTGATCGCTTCTTCTGGGCTAGAGATTTGATAGTCTTTACCGTTAGCCTTAAATGGCGCAGTAATCTTTGCATGAAATTCTTGAACATCTACAGTCTGTTCAGCTACTTCTTGTTTCTGCTCTACAGGTTTATTTTTAGTTTTACCTGTGGCAGTTTGCTGCTTTTGCTCTTGTTGACTTTGATCATCTTCCTGTTCACCTTCAGCATCATCATTACCTTGATCAGTGTCATCTGATTGGTCTTGATTTTCATCATCGTTGTCATCAGTATTATCATCATTGTCATTAGCAGAGTTATCGTCTTGCTCACTACCTTGATCATCATCATCGTTGTTATCATCTTGATGATCATCGGCATTATCTTGCCCAGCTGAGTCACCCTGAGAATCATCGTCTTCAGCTTGATCCGCAAATACATCGGGATCTAACTGATCGAAATCTTCATCAGACATGTTATTCATTTGAGCAATGGTTAAGCTTGGCATTTTATGCGTCCTCTTGTTCTAACGATTCTTTTGCAGAGTTGCCGTTATTAACGAGTTGGTCTAGGTATGATTGTAAAAAGCTAAGGGATTTCAGCTCTTCCACCACAGTATTAATAGATTCATTATTTTTTACAAGTCCTGAAAGCAACTTTGTTGCTTCTGCAGGACGGTGTAATTGAATGTCTTGAAGTAGTAATAAGAAGTCAGGGTTACTCTGCAATCGAGTAACCGCTAACCCTAAATTGTACTTACGCTCTAAGCTTTTGCGCTGTTGATTTGTCATTGTGTATTACCTGTTTGCTTTGGATACATCTGCTGGGTTTCAGCATTAGCACGATTTTGAAGCAGATTAGAATTATGGTTAAACCGTAGAGTATCCATAGAGTTCAAATGATCTGAATCTGCTTTTTCACGTTGTGCTCTTGCATTGGCTGCAATCTTATCAATGTTTTCTTGATGATCAATACCTTCTGAACTACGGAAGAATTTAAGATTACCGTTGTCAGTGTCAGATTGTAGTTTACCTGCACGTTGATTACGTACTTCAACTTCAGCATCATTAACACGTGCTTTGTTAGCAATCTCAGCAATCTCAGCTTCAATCTTCATGTTCTCAAGTTCCATCTTACGAAGTTCAAGTTGAGCTTTTTGTTGTTCAACTGGATCAGGTTCAGGAGTGTAACTTTCAATGAACTTAGACAAGTCAGGTAATTTTTTAAGACGTGCAATTTCAGCAAGAATCTTTTTAGTGAAGTCGAATGGGAAACTGCCTTGCCCGGTCTGCAATAAGAAAGCCAAGTCTTGAACTTTAGCTGCATCTTCTTCTGCAGTAGAGATATCAATTTTTAAATCGAAGTCACCGTTAAGATTGTCAGGATCTACAGGGATATAGATATCGTTGGTTAAGCGAATGACATCATCTTCGGTAAGTAACATTGCATTCATTTCTTGGAATGCATATGCGAGTTGTTTAATACCTTCTGCTATACGACGAAGAATTGCAGCATCACGTTTAGCACTGGCATCCAGTGTACTGCGTACACCTGCTGCCACTTTACCTAAGGAATCACCGTTTACACCTTGGCTAAATGATTTAACACCTGAGAGGGATTCAGCTTCGTCATTTAGCATACCAATCATTTGAAAGGCAGACTGAGGGAGTTCAGGGAACTTATGTGTATAGAGGGAGTTTTCAGGTCGCTGTTCACCGTTGAACTCGTAGTTCTCACCGTTATTAAATTTGGTGCGGTTTACGCCATCTAAGAAGCCTTTTGCTGTACCAGTTTGACCATTAGCAGAACGGCCCATTAAATCAATTAAACCACGATACAGAGCACCGATAATGCGTTGATTATCTCCTAGCAACTCTGCATCAGGTTCACCGTATAAACTCCCTTTAATCGGTACAAGTGGTATGAAGATAAATGGAAGACTTGATGTACTGTGTGGACTATGATCCATTTGGATCAGAGTTTCACCTGCCCAAGTAGCGACAATAGGACTAAGAGTGTCACTATTATCAATATCCCAATATCCCCAATATTCATAGGCTTCAATTTGTTTCCGCGCGTCGTCTTTAAACTTGAATGTTTCATCTTCTCGCGGAGCTGCGCCGTGCGTGTTGTTTGCGACATTAGATTTCACCTCTGCCAGATTAGTGTAACGTCCGTCAGATTCTAAATCTGCTAAGCAGGTTACGAATCGTCTAATGATGAATTTAGCTTTTCCGATGTTACCTTTACAAGTCGGGTCTACAAAAATGTCATCAATGTCACACACTTCTACATCAGGATGGTTAGCCACAACTTTAAGTTTGTCTGCTTCTTCACGACCTGTATGAATATAACGTACAGCTTCCCCAGTCTGCGACCATTCAGCAATACCCATACGTTGAGCTTCATTAAGCGTTACACCAAATGTCTCATCTTGCTGTAGGTTCTGCATAATCTCTTGATACTCAACTACAACATTAGGATCAATGACGCGTTCATAAGTATCGTTAAAAGATTTGATAGTTGATTCTTTATAATTCCAAACTGGTTTAAGAATTGCAGTGCCTTCTACAGCCATGGTACGCACAATCTCATCCATCAACTTAACTAAGTTAAGCTTATTTTGGAATTGATAGTTAATAACCAATTCGTTCTGTTTAGCACTTCGCACATCCTCATAAGTACGCGCTGTAATTTGCAGTAAATTGGAATTAGATAGGAACGGTTCAGTTAGAGAAGGGCAACGCCACTCTACTTGCTTACGTACGAGCTTAGGTGCAACACGTGAACGTCCTTCAATATTTGGAGGAGCATAGTTACCTTCAGCATTAAAACAATTAGTCCACTCAATTACCTTAGTCATATGACGTTGGTGTGAATCTTTAGATGCAATGTAGTCATCTTTCAATTGTTCTAGTGTTGGTTCATTTTCCCAATCAGTAAGCTTCTTCGTAGTACGTTGTTTTTTAGTGCTGGTTATTACGGTGGAAGCATCCACTACTTTGATTTCGTCGCTCATATCCATAGTCCAAATTAAACTACAGAAATGTTATCACGGCACTTGCACATGTACACGATTATTTGTAATATGGCTTTGCTTGATTGTGAAAGCATCCTGTTAAAGTGCTGCTCTAAGTTGACTGTCGTTGTTGTGAGAACTACCCCCTATCGCAAGTAGGGGGTTTTTCTTTGCCTTAAATAAATCCACGCTGATAGAAAGTATCAACTGGTGTTGTAGTTTCTACCGATTGTGACATAGCATTTTGAAGTACTTTGCACTCTGACAAATACTTCCCATAGTACGTACCACTCTCATTCATGACAGTGTTACCTGCACGTTCTGTACCTTTACCTGCATTGGCACGTGATGCAATAAAATAGACTAAAGCCATCATGAATGAATAAGGTAAATCGATAGCCAATGATTCAGGATCAAAGGTAGGAAGGTCTGCCGACTGAATACGTTTAATTGGCGTATGCCCTACTTTGTATCGCACTTTCAATAAACTATCTTTAAGCCCTACAGGTGTACGTAATACAGCGTACTTAGGTGAGCTAAATACTTTCACACATTCATCTGCTGAGAAAGTTTGTTGTTGGTTATACTGCGTATGATCAAAAGACTCCATCACGTTGAACGGTAATGATCGGCCCATCATGGTATAAACACCAATCAATTCAAGTACCGTATGGGTAAAAGGCTCACTTGGAGTATCTTGGATAAAACCATTGGTAGGATTCTCAGTTAGTGCATTCTTTTTATTGATCTCGTAACTGTATTTTCCTTCCGTAGTTTGTATAACACATTCCCCTTTCTGCATCTCAAAGCGGACAAATAGATCAGACAATGCTGTATTTAGAAAGCCAATTACCTTGTTAAATTTTTCAGGCAAAATTACCCCTGTTGCCTTATCTGTTAATGCAATCAATGAGACTTCTGCTGTCTCTAACTGCTCTAATAAATCTTTAAATAAAATCATAGTGACCTCTTAAACAATATAACTGGAAAGGGTAGAAGATGAATTACTATTATCACCTAATCCCCATATAGAATTTTTATTTAATTGCTTTTTAACATCGGCACTTGGTTGCGTAAGCTTCATCATACCCAACATAGATACTGTATCGATACCGTCATCATATTTAGATTTAATACCGCTATTACAAATTAAACGAAGCTCTGCAATTAACTCAATTAATGCGACATGTTTACTTGCCAGTTCTTCAGGGAAGTACATACGCAATTGTTTGAAGCGTGGCAACATGATATTGAATCTTGTGAGCTTATCACCTTGGCTACGTATACCCGCTTGGTTAGATCCATTTGGACCATTACTACTTGCCAAGGTAAACCAGAAATTACGTATCTGCATTTCTTTACGCAACCAAGGAATAAATCCGCCTTGTCGACCGGACGTTTCTATACCTACTGACTGAGGTTGATACTTAGCACATAGGCCAAATAGGTCATCAATGTTTTTACCCATATCCTGCTTAGCACAAATACCATCAATCCAAAATAATTCACCAATATGGTTAATGGCCCATACACTCATGAAACTATAGTCACCTGAGTCTTTCTCAGAAGTAGCAAAGTCAGTCGTAATATAAAAATTAAATGACTCTTT
>JACCEA011486027.1_pt1 | contig 10495 bp, 2 predicted proteins | sample 7449851 | NCBI WGS metagenome assembly JACCEA01 (sample SAMN15323453, study PRJNA562643) | freshwater metagenome | isolation source: river surface water | place: USA:Blue River Watershed | collected 2017-08-18 | reverse complement strand
ATTCGCAGCTTGCTTGGGGAGTCTTGCTTCTGGTAACATTGTCTTTGCTTCATCCCCGAAACTTTGATACCGTCTCGTTAGTGGAGAACGATTTGTCTTCTAGAAAGATAGGAGTAAGATAGCAGACTGTTGAAAGGTTAGACAAATCCATTGTCGTCTAATAGTTGTGAAAATAGCAGTGGTTTGTAGATATTTCTTTCACGGTAGTGGTTCTAGGTTAATATATAAGTAACTTTATACAAAAATCTAATTTGAACAAATATATATTTAGCAAACTGACGAAAGGTCCGGCAGTTCATTTGATAATTCTTTGTCATAGGAGTATATATATTGGTAAAACATTTTCTATCATCGGTACTGATGATGGGTGAACTGTTCATTTGTAAATATTTATAGAAAGTAAATATTATATGTAAATATTTTTTACAACTTACTAATTGTAGTTCTAGAAGTGTTAAGATAATCAATATTTCCTTTCAAGGTAGTGGTGCGATATATCTATTGTTTGTTAAATATATAAAATATATGCAGGTAAAGTTCAAATTATCTCATTCGTTACATATATTTGCCTTTACTTAATATTAATTTGAGGGTTTCTGATTACAACATATCTCACATGTATTTCTATTAGAACCAGCACCACTAGAATAAGAAGAACATCCATACTCCTGCAGTTTATCAGGATATGTCAACAAAAAATTGACCCAAACATACACCGCATTGAGGAAACAAATAAGTGAGAAAGTAAAAGATCGTTGCTACAGTGTCGCACTGTATCAAACTGTAGCATCGAAAAAAGAATTTCTAACGTGTTTGAGAAAATATTTCTGGGATTCTGGAAAACCACGCAACAAAGCCGGTAGTGCACCAGAAAACATCCAGAAAAACCTACAGTGGGTAAATTAGAACCTTTTTGAAAAATTAAATACTATTTGAGAACCTACCCAGATGAGGTCATCAGTGAAAATAGCTGGTGTCACCAATAACTACGAAGCGAAGCAAATAACAAAAGGTGATCCTTAACTGTGGAATCTATCCACAGAGCACTTGGACCAACGAAAAGTCTACGGACTTTTTCAGCAAAATAAAAACTCAGGACATTTAGCAAACAATAAAATCCTTGAATACATATTGAGATCGAATTTCAACTAGCAATCATGGCAGTGTTATGAAATTTATCAAAACCATTCTAAATCGTACAGCAATTTGTTCTAAGTATGAAACTTCGGAGGTAGCAAGGATATATTAACACCAGCTAAAATGACACATATGAAACGTGACCAAAAATTCATAGTTTCGTTATGGTATGAGCATAAAGTGAAGAATGTCTTTGAAGTCTTTTTGTTTGTCGATATCCGTATTCGATATTATATGGAAAGTAGAAAACACCTATTCATGGTTGACCCAAATGATTATGCACTTCATCTTTGGGAGAACTAGTGCAACAGTGCATGCACTGTCGCTAAGGATGAACGAACGAAGGATGCCATGATACATCAAAATCTTAGTCACCCTCACCTAAGCTCATCCCACAAAATATACCCAAATGAACTAGATGTAGTGTTCATTGATGTTACCTACTACAATAATTGCACAGCCAGTGTTTCAGTTCTATTAAAAGTATTGCATTGTCCATATGGCACTATGCTGCTATGGATTGGATTTGCGTATTATTTTTTATTATTTGCGTATTATTGGTGTAGAAACCCTTTGTGGTATATTTGGGCGGGACGATTGAATGAATGGACCAGAAACTGTAAATATTTGGTATATATAGTCTTAGATATGTAATTGACATGAAGTCTCCGCAACCACTGCTTCTGTGTCTGGCGCAGACCCTCTCGGAGAGAAATGAATTTATGATTGTTATCAAATTGAAGAATTCACACTTTCATGATGTCCAGTGAATTGCAACGGCAAGTTTCCGTTATAAAAAGGCAGCACGCTCAAGTGCAACTGCTGAAGGATGGAAAACCAAGTCTTTTCCTTTCCGCAAAAGAAGCGGCAAGAGTTGATATATCAGCAGTGTTTGAAGCTGCGACAAGTGGAATAAATGCTCTCATTCAATATGATAACAGATTTTCCATATTCTTGAATGACATTTTGCATGAATCATCAGTGGATATTCAACGATCATTAAGAACAAAAGAGGTATGTGGAGATCTTTGTGGGTTGAAAATACATTTAGGTTGAGTTATTTTAGGAAAACGATGTTTTGAATAAAAGCATTGACAGATTGCTTCAACTCTTGACACCTTGGGCTTTTGAGTCAAATTGTCATTTGATTTTGGAATACTTGATCAGGCGTTACAGCGTTCATGAAATGAATTCTGACCAGTTGATTCGTTCTATGATCGCAGCGCATGACACTCCAGTAAGTTATTCTCTTTCATTGTTTTCCTCATGATGAACTTTCATCTGAAATAGATTTTTGGCAAAATAATTAGTTTGTGCAAGTTATCAGATGGACCATGGTCTTTTTTAACTGGGGCGAAGGATGGAGTGGCAACAATACCACGTACACTTTTGGTGAGACGGTTGATAAAAAATCCCTTTTTGTTGGAAGTTCTAACGGAAAGAGCGTTGGGAACTTTAAAGATCGGTGGTATTCGTAAAGTTACTAAGGATAACTCTGGTGTACAATCGCTTGTTCTCAATGGAGTGTCATCGTTTCTATCTTTTTATACGGCAATTATTGTTGAAACAGCAGAACAGGTTGCGTTTGATGAGTCACGTCTACGTCATATCTATCCTTATTTGGCGGAAGGACTGAAAACTCATTTCAACCCTTCCTTTGCTCGTCATCAAACTCAATGCTTACTGGACTGGAAATTATCTTGTTGTATTATCGTTACACAATTATCAAAAAAGACTAGATTTGGAGCCCCCCTTTGCAGGGCACTCAGTAAGTGTTTAGCTGTTGCACTCTTGGATTCTAAGTCAGGTAGTGTTGATCATACTAGATCAACAATTTCGTACAATATTATGGTCACTGCGTCTTTTCTATGTCAACAAGGTCAATTGGAAATAACACCGAAATTTCTCTTTGCAATTTACAAAAACTGGGAAGGTAACAGCGATGCTTTAGCTTGGTTATTTGACACTTTTAATTTGTTGGGAGAGTATGAAACTACCAGCTTGGTTAGCTGCATTGTTTGGTCCACATTTAAATGTTTGATTCGCGAAGAAAAGGATACGGATGATTGGGAATCAGGATTGTCGTCAGTAAATTTGGGTATGTGCCTTTGTCGTTGCATTCAGCAAGCTTTGTTACCAGAACAAGTTGGAAAAGACCTACTTAATAAAATCCTTTTGTTAATTGATGACGGATGCTACGATGATGATATCGTTGCAGAATTTCGACGTTTGATTAAGTCATTTTCGTATTGGCTGCCAGCAACATTTGATTTTGTGTTGCAGCCATTGATCTCTTCGCGCGGGAGCACCAGTAAGTTGGTAGAATTTTTGGCTGGAACATTTGCAGATGCTAGTCACTATAGCTTTGATTCCCCATGCGATAATTTGTTTATATCGTTGTGTAGTCCGATTCGAGAATTGAGGGTCCAGGCTTTGCGGAGTTATGCATCAAAGTCTTACTTATCTGAAGGATGTGCTCACTCGTCCGAAAACATAGCACTGGCTGAAGCAGCAATGAAGTCATTGGTGGATTCGGACTATGATGTTGCACGTTGTGCTTGGCACAAGGATTTAGTTAGCAAACTAACGCAATCAGTTTCATTTCAGGACCTATTAAGTCATGTTGACCAAGCTCTGGAGATTTGGACCAATTATGATGAAGTCTCTATAATAGCCGAGAATAGCAATTTGGTTATTTGTCAAGTTTTCGAGTCAATATGTTCCGAAGACTTCATTGACCGTTGTGTTGCTGAAGGAAAAAGTGCGTGGCTTATCAGCAACATATTTTCCTTCATCTTTGCCTGTGTTTATGGGTTTATTAGTGGTCATCACGTAAACATCTTGCTTATATCCATGATAAGATTGTTGAATATTGCCAAGATGAAGATTTCAGTATTCAAATATTTTGATGCCGAAAATTTACTTTCTAAAGATCATTTCATGTTTGATATCTTCCTGGAAGGGGTTGTCAAGTGTATTTCTGTTGAAACTAATTATTTTCGTGTATTCCTCGATCTTGCAACATCATCAATGGAAACGTATAGCGCTAAACATGAATTTTTAACTGCAACAATTATTTTGCTATTTGGAAATGTTGCAAGATTCGGTGTCTGTATGGAATCAGCATTGAAGAATGAGTTGATGCAACTGATTGTAGGATACTCAGAAGATGTTCAAATGAAGTTTTCAGCTCATGTTTTGAAGTTTCTCTTCTCTGAATGTGGTTCGCTGTTTGATACAATTCCTTCAACTCCAGTTGGTCCTTGTTTTTGGAATTTAGTTGTAGATGAATCAGTTTTCCCAGACTTCAAAGTTCGAATTGCTAAATCTGTTATCAGATCCTCAGACATGTGCATAGTATCCCTAATGGATTTGTGTTTGGAAACGTTATTTCCAGGATACTACATAGAATTCCTTCTTCGATTAATGTTGACTGAACATGAGCAGTTCCAAGTGTTGATCGTGAATTTGCTTTTGGCTTTCGTTGGCTGCAAAGGCAAATTGAAAACAAGCAACGATGAAATTTTATTAATATGCGGGTTAATTGGGTTATGGTCTTGTGGGTCATCGGATCGAGGTGCGCGCAAGTTGGGTTTGGCGTTTTGCTCACGGCTCTTAGAGTCTTTGGAAGATGTCAATGATTTCACCACCAGCTTTTTTCAAAATAGTGGTAAGACAGTTGCAATCTCGGTCGATGTAAATTCACTGCGTCAAGCTTGCATCTTGCTCAAAGAAAAATCCTCATTGATAATGTTGGATCCCCTTAGTGCACAACAGGCAATAAAGGAAGGATTGAATGAAGCGCAGCATTCTCAATTCAGACAATACATATGGTCAGTATTGTCGATGGTATGCTGGAAATTTCCATCATTCTCCTTACCTTTATTGCGAATGGTAAATGATTCATCTATTGATGTAGTGTACTCTGTGTATTGTTCGATTCTTAATGATGCAAGAGGAGACTTTGTTGATAAACATCTTTTGAATTGCTTCTCAGACTTTATGGTAATGAATTTTTCGAACGGCATGAAAGAAACCCAATCGGCAATAGTTTCGTTTTTTACTACAATTATAAAAGAAGAGGAAAATTCTGAGAATAGAGATTTGAAACACTGTTTACTCTCTATGTTAGGGAGAGGTTTGCTTAAGACCATTGATCTCGTGGAACAGAACACTCTTTATGAAATGTTAATGGATATTCAACTTTCTCGTCCGGGTGATGCAGGCACCCTTGATGCACTATCAGCTTTGAATATCCAACCTGATATCCCTCTCAAGATGATAACTTCCGAAGTTATAAAAATGAACAATTTATCCATGCTTGAAAGTAATGAACCTTTCGATCTGAAGGTGATCAACGGCAAAGCGGTACCGCTTCATCGGTTGGTGGCACTCTTGGAAGCTACTGTTCCCACCATACTAAAATTTTCTGGACTCACTGAATATCATCTCAGCAATCTACTGGTACAACTTTTTACGGCTCTTGAAATTACAGGGCGATCTCAAATGAAGTCAATTCTTTCCATAGAGTATTATAAAGCAGTTATTCTCGAAGCATTGAGCCAGTCATTTCAATTGGCTGAGCGAAAGCAGTTTCAGCTTTTCTCGCCTGTGAAACTGGATGGTGGTACAAACATAGTGCCGTACTCAGTCGAACGCACTGAGAAAGATCTAAGTGTTGTGATGCAATGTTTGGGTAGTCTCAAGTCAATCCAGATTCAAGGTCCAGCATTCGTTGTTTTGCAATCTCTGATAAAACTTAATCCAGTTTTAACTTTGTTGGCTATTCGACAAGTTGGTGAGCTGCTCTCTTCACCAATTACATATAGTATTGGAACACGAGAGAAGTTTTTATCAACCACTTTAGAATTTTTAATCAATCTCTTTCAGGTTGCCCCTAACGTGTCTGGAGAAGACCCTGAGTATTGTTTTCAAATTGTGATGCAATCTTTGTGTTTGCACCTACCGACCATGTCCGTGTCGCATCGAATGACGTTACTGCGCACAGCACTTAAAGTTTGCCATAGAGAAAAATATGCAAATTCGATTGTTATCCATGTGTTATTAGCTCATACGTTCAGTGCTTATGAGATTGAGCACATTCAACATGGTACCAAAACTTTTGAAGTGGAAGAAATATGCTTGTCCCGATCTTCTCAAAGACGAGCGCAAAGAGTTACGACTTTGTCTGGGCCTGAGGAATACTTTTCACTTGCCAAGTCGTTGTTCTTCGAATGGAGTTCTCATGAGCAAATCTCAGTATTGTCACATATTTTGAATTATTCATTCATTATGTTAAAGCATGTTGCACAAAGTAAAGGAAAGAGTGAACCTGAACTTTTGCATGTGTCATCTACTGTTGCATACGTGTCTCAATTGATAGGCAACACACCAGAAAATAATTGTGATGCTGATTTGATAGGAGGTTTCTCTGCGACGTTGACCCTATTACATTTGGAATTTGTGCTCGATGTGATGGAAAGCAAAAGATTTCATCGGCAACAAGTCAAGGTTTTCTCTGCTTCTTCAATACAATTGCAAAGATTGTTTTTAGAGGTAGCAGATGGAGTTTTAAAATTGATTGCATCGACCGATAGCATGAAGAAGGATTCACAAGTTGGGAGTGCCCTACTAGTAAAGATCCGCTTTGAAGACAAATCTTTTCAAGTTTCGCTCAAATATCTTCTTGATATCGTTCTCGAGTGGTCTCTAGAGTGTTTACATAGCCTCCAGCGATTATTGGATGGTCCATCCTTTATTTGCATAATGCAAGAATTGTTTAGCCACGAAATGTTCACTGTTCGTCAAAAAGCTGTTCATGTTCTTAAAGATCGCTTACAACAAATGTTGGTCGAAAAGTCCATTGGAGATGAATGTGTTTTATATTTTGATCTAAGTTCAAAGATGCGATCGATAGTTGTAGAATATTTGGGGAAATATGTACCTTTGAACGAGCAGAATATTGACGCTCAAATCGACCCTGTGGAATCTGCGTTGGCGCAGTCTTCCATAATGTGTTTGGACGTTTTGATTCAATATCTTGGAAAAGCTGAGGAATGGAGAAATGAGTTGATCAATGTTGTTCAAGAGCTTTTACACTATATTCCATCGATGTATTCATTTTGTGCACCTCGAAATGGAGTTTTCAATGCATCTGCTAAGGCGCTGGATACCAAAAAGCTTTTAGGATCTGTGTTATTGTGTTGCTCAACTGCTTTTAAAATGCTTCATGTTGGGTCCTTGCCATTCTTGCCGGCAATAATTGAGTCTTTGATATCCATTTTCAAAGCCGAATCACTGGTTTGGCGCTCATTCAAAGACGATCAATCGATTGGAATCACAGATGTTCGCGCACACGTTTTATTTGCTCGGTCAATAATTTCTTCCCTAAATTTAGTTATTGTCGCAATGCCTTGTTTTATTCACCCATACTTAAAAATTTTGTTTCAAATGATGCTTGATAGTTTTGTGGCCTTTAATTCCAACAGTTTCCTTAAAGAATTGAAGGGTCTCTGTGATGATGCTTCCTCTGGGTTGAATATAATTGCCACTAAGATTCCACCCAGGCTGCTGATTCCTGCTTTGTCCAATTGTATATGTGAATGCGTCGGTGGAAGCCATAATGGATCGTACAGAATGGTCCAATTGGTATTACAAGTTGCTAAAGCTACTGATAGAAGTGCATCCTTAACTCATTTAACTAAGTGGATGACAATTTTCTTTGAACTACTAGATTATCGAAGAAAACATGGCGATTTCACTACGGACACTGATTCAGTGGAGGAAACTATTTGCGACAGCGTTGTTGTACTTTGCCTGAAATTAACCGAAAGCGAACTTAAAACTTTTATTTTGAAGATTGTTGAATGGAAAGGTGGTGTGATAAATGGGACACAGCAAACAGAAGTGGAAGTATTGCGTCGCTCCAGGACTTTTTACGTGTTAATTAAATCGTTGATCGACAAATTGAAGATCTTATTTTACCCAACTATGTCACTACTATGGAAAAGTCTAGTGCAAGATCTTGATGATTCTAGAACGAAAGTCTTAAAAATTATAGAAAGCACCTCTGACTCTCAAACAAAAAAGAGAAAGCGCTTTGAACACTCCAAAACGCTCGATAAAGATACTGAAGGTTTACTCGGCGATTATTTGAGTATGGCAACTATGATTTTAGGGACGCTGCAAAGCCTGTGTGAGACTTCATCGTCACCGTTTATCAATCAGGTATTTTCATCATATATTTACTCTGTAGAAGTTGACACATCGAATTTTTTTCAGAGTCGATATGAAGAGATATTCCCACTGGTGTTGAGTTTCTTAACCGTTCGATATGCTTTTGCTCTTGAAGATAATTTCCTTCAGTTTGTGAAAGACTACGTTGCTAGTTCCCTTGGCTGTCTTTGCTTGACCACAACTCGCGACATTTTGTGGAAGCCCATAAATCATCAGGTACTCTTACAAACACGCCATGAACATCCTTCTGTGCGGAAAGGTGCAATCCTTACATTACAGCATTTGTTTGAAGTGGTAAGTTACTATTGTTGTCTAGTTTTACTTTTCCGCCTTTTCCAATTGATGTGCATGTATTTACTTCAACAGGTTGGGGAGGAATATATACTACTTTTACCAGAATGCTTGCCTTTTATATCAGAATTACTCGAAGACGATAATGCCGACGTTGTAGCTTGTGTTAGATCGGCAATATTGAGCATTGAAGAATTAAGTGGGGAAAGTCTTGATGCGTATCTTAAGAATTAACATCATAGTCCACATTGTTCCCCATCCATGCGATTGATGAACATCTATACTTCTTACTATTTAGAATTTTTTTTTCCATGCCATATGCTTTACAAACTATCTTTTCCTGAGGGAACTTTGGTCTTTGCAAAAAGAAAATCCAATGGGTCTGGTGGCTCTTCCGCGACATCGTATTCTGTAACTCCCGGAGCGTGCACCAAAGCAATTTCGGGTGCTAGATGATGGGCAAATGACTCTTCTGTATAGCGGTATGCGCTCCTAGTCGTCAAGTTGGAGTCAGAAGATTTCTTTCCCCGTGAAGTATGCATATCTTCTTGACCAAGAAAATGTAGCCCCATCAACGAGGGGTTCGATTTCAAACTTTTTCTAATTTCCACTTTGTCGTGACAAGTGGTACTGCTGATGATTTCATCCAGACGCTCGCTAGTATTGACCGATACATCTAAACGAGGATGCTCTCCTGACCGATCTCTAAACCGTAGAGCGTGTTGTTCTAGCATGTGCTGTTTATGATGAAGTTTGCTTAAAGAATTTAGGATAACCTCAAACGAAGGTCTTTGAGCTGGATCTTGCTTCCAACACTGCGTCATTAATTTAGACCACAAACAATCCCTTGGAATACATGGTCGTAAACCCTCATGCGCGACCTTGGCGATAATTTGCGCTGCAGAGAGCCCATCATATATCTCTTGCCGAGTGTGAACCTCCCACAATATTATTCCAAATGCATAAACATCCGAGGCTTTTGAAAAATGAGCATTACGAATGACTTCAGGAGATAACCAGCAAGCTGTCCCCACTCCATGAGTCATACTTTTCGATCCTGTCATCGCTATAGCACGAGCTGATCCCCAGTCACCAATTTTGGCGATAAATTTACCAGGTGCAGTTTCAGTTATAAAGATATTGTGACTTTTGAGATCTCTGTGAATAATTGGAGGAAGCCTCTCATGCAAATAATGCATTCCATCTGCAATATCTATCAGGATAGATAAACTCTGGTGAACTGAAAGAGGATGACTCATGTCCATTAAGAGCATTTTCAAAGAACCTCGTATGCATAACTCACTAACAATCCATATTGCTTGTAAAGTGATACTGCAACCGTAGAGCTGAAGTATCTTTGGGTGTCGCAAACATGCCATAACTCCAGCTTCACCAACTATCTCTTCAACAATGTTCGTCTTTTGGATTGAACTTCCACCAATGGTAGTTTGACCGAAAACAAATTCTTTAACTGCAACAGCATTGCTTCTCCAATGGCCACTCCAAACTCTTCCGAATGAACCTTCCCCAATAATGCGTGAAAGCAAAATTTCGTTAGGGTTAATTATTAATAGCGTTTCATAAGTCGATAGATGCCTGTTTTTCATGGCACGCTCAAAACACATCTTAAAGTCTATTGCATTCTCATAATCTCCCGACAAAGCCTTTAAAGGTATCCCCATGGAAGGATTGTACGATGGAATAGGATGCAACAACATTAAGTCTTTTTCGTGGGTCCGATAGAGACAGCTGAATGTTAGACTCAACCCAAGAATAGCTCCTAATGCAACACAGCCGAGAAGAACGAAAAAAGTATAATCCTCATCATGAT
>JACCEA011739407.1_pt1 | contig 10496 bp, 5 predicted proteins | sample 7449851 | NCBI WGS metagenome assembly JACCEA01 (sample SAMN15323453, study PRJNA562643) | freshwater metagenome | isolation source: river surface water | place: USA:Blue River Watershed | collected 2017-08-18 | reverse complement strand
GAAGTGCTTGGTATGGGAAATGTGGGGAGTTGAAATTCAAAGAAATGTACCATGGATCATTGGAGTCTTTCAATTGCTTGATGAGGTTGTTGGTCTGGGTAGCCAAGTAATCAGTCATGTACTCATTGGGAGTAAACGATGGACCATCATTTTGAGAAATGGTGAATGAAAGAAGGGAACTAGTTAGTTGGGTAAATGGGTTTCCGGCTGCAGTAACGATGTTAGGATCTCGTGGGTTACCATATAGTGCAGCACCTAATTGAAAGCAAAGAGATTCGTCAAAACCAAATTGGCGTGGAGAATGAGTGGTTTGATTAACACCAGAATCCCATTTACCAAAGAAATAGTTCTTGTATCCAAATCGTTCTTTGATAATATGAGCCATGTGAGGGAATTCTTTGCTGATACCAACGTTTAGAAAGTTGGGAGTGGAATCATACAGTTCAGCGTGGTAAATTGGTGGAATCGAAGCTGGTAAAGTGGAAGCAATTCGGACAGCTTCTTTAGGAAATACAGTAAATTCCCAGCCGATTTCTGTTGGAAATCGCCCCGTGAAAGTCGCAGCACGGGATGGGGCGCAAGTAGCTGAGCCACTGTAGGCATTGGTGAAGGAAATACCATTGTTCTTGATTGAGTCAATATTTGGTGTTGGGACACCGAACAATCCCCCTGAGAGATCATTGTGACCTAAATCGTCGGCAAGGATGTAGAGAATATTAGGAGGGGACACCTTTTTCTTTGTCAATTTTCTACTGTTCGCTGCAACCTTCTTGGCAGTCGTCCATTCCAATAATGCTTCGTGCTTTTGAACACTTTTGGCATTTTCTTCTTGACGCAATCCATTTTCTCCAGTTTGATAAATGAGATCACCCATGGCGTATTCACCGTTGGCGAGCTTTTCAGCTGTGGTAGTTTCCTTGTGCTGAAACACCTGAAGTAAGGCCACAACCATAAAGGTTGCTACAAGAAAATAGCGGAAGCGTTTCCCACTGGAAGTTTTCTCTGCTGTCGTGGAAATGTCTGCTGTCATTTTTTAACACTGGCGATCAAAGAATTTTCTAAATCCAAAGGTGAGCAGTTGAAAGTTGAATGTGCACTGCTGTTAGGGCCCTTAGCCGCAACCACACACTTTTTTCTAACGGAAGGGGTCTGCAATCCGTTGGGCAAAAAGTCACAAAAATGACTTTTCGATAAAAGTTGACGAACTACGTTCTTACCCCGGGGTTAGTCCAAGTTGGAAGTACTGTATATCCCAATATTGCTAGTTTTCAGGGAATACAATTTAATGTCAAATCATTTTTTTCATTTACATAAATCAATGAGGTGTCGGCAAAACATGAAACAAACCTTCACCTTTCAACAATTTAATTGATCAGGCAATATGACAAAGTAATGCCATGTTGAATGGAATTTCTCTCAAAAATGAAGAAAACACAGTATATAAGTCCACCGCATCCAATACTACAAATCTAGAATACATACGCCAAAAAATAAAATCGATGAAAGTATCATCCTAAGAGAAAAAAATGCAAATTTTAATGTCAATGTCAATGCAAATACGCTCGTTTCGTAGTATTGCTCATTTCATTGGGTATCAGTCAATTATTTAGAGCAACACACATCATAACAATAACATTTCATACGAACCGGCAACAACTGAAAATAAACTACACCTAATAAACTTGATAATTGAAAGACACCTATACTGATAATCCAAAGAGCTTATGTTCAGGAAATTCGAATCCCCAAACACCTGAAAGTATATTTACAAACACTCAAAACCATACCAATCTGGAAAAGTTGCAAAAGAGCTTTTATTAAAACAAAAGAATGTCATATCTTGGTTTTGGGGAGGAGTCGTCGTTTGTGTGGGATAAACCAAAACCGACGTCGATATATTATGAAAACAAACTGAAACAAAGAAAGTTATGAAAGTTATAATGCAATAATATACAGATGATCAAAAACTCTTTGCATAAGGAATGGACACAACGAGCAAACAAAATAATAAAATAAACGCAACAATAAAACGAAAATCTATTACAACGTCCTTTAATTAACATATCCCTGATGCATTCAGATCTAAATGCACAAAGAAATTGGTTATTTCTCATTGCTATGTTGGTAATAACTGCAGCAAAGAAGCATGAGTGATGATAGGGTATATTATGTAACAATGACTTTGAGCAAGCTATTGTAACCGCCGTTTAGAGATAGCCAGGATTTGTTTTATCGATGATCATGAGAGCAAGCAAACCATTAAATAATAACAACGGAAGTATGACACCGACAGAAATTGATAGAGTCGGAGATAATTGCAGTTTTATGACATTTTATGAGAAATTAGATTAATCAAAGACACTTTAAGCAGTTTTCAATTTATGTTACGGAGAAACTGAAAGAGAGACAAAATACATTGAATGTTTATGACAAAATGAGATTGTGGGGAGCAAGTCAGGAGAATACGGAGACAGTGATTCGCTTGAAAGGTAAGTTGTCATAGGTATAAAATATCGTGAAATTATGGAATTATAATAACGTGCGAAAGAACACAGATAGAGAAAGACCAGCTACAGATGACACAGAGAGAAGAAGCTAGAAAGATCATTTTAATCATAAGACAACATCAGGATTGTATAAGTATTAGTGGGAAAGAGGCCAGTAGTATTTGCAAGTTAAAAAGCTTAAACAATAGGATCGTTAGACAGAGAAGATAGGATTGCATTAGTCTTTAGGATATAACTTCGTAGAGAGAAATGAACGTGCAACACAAATTGAATCATACGCAGAGAGCAAATCATCCAAAGTGACATCACATTGATAAACAAGCATGACAACAATCAAACATTATAAGTTGAGTAATGCGGAGCGGCAGTCGATGAGTGAGAGCGTAAGCAATGATAGAGCAATTGATTAGATTGTAATTACATAGTGTGGAAGGAATACGAGGAAAACAATAACAAGGGAAAAAAGACACAGCAAAATTGCACTAGAAGAAACAAAAGTGATGTAATACAAGATAAATCAATCAAACATGACAGGTACAAGCAATACAAAACACGTATCAAACACAAAACAACTGAATTCCAACAATACATAATGGGCACAAGTAAACATACAAATACAATGACTTCGTGCAACATGGGGAATCCCATCTTGCATAAAAGGAGAACACCTACAAAGCCATTGTTATTTGTTTGATCTATTGATACACAAGGGAACACAAGGAAAATGATATTTCAATCCATATTCGCTTCGTACGAGCGAATTGTAACAAATGACAGAGAGTACAACATAAAATTAGTGTAATTAATTCACCGAGCCAGTGAAAGAGTGATTTCACAAATGTGATTAATAGAAGATAGTGAGAGAGTTCGTACAGAAGAAAGTGTGACAACATGTAGAGTTGTATCAATACTTACATGGGGAAACTTTTAATGAGCAGAAGAAAATAATAATGTTTTAATAGCATCGACATTGAATGGTTTAGATAAAAACGCATCAGCGCCGGCTTGTATAGCTAGGAGGGATGTCTCATGATCAGAATTTGCTGACATAGCAATCAACTTATGTCGACGAAGTGGACTAGGAAATTCTTCATTATCTTGTCGCTCCAATAACAACTGACTATTATAGGAATCTTCCAACTCTCGTATGCGCTTAATTGCTTCAAATCCATCCATGACTGGCATCTGTAGATCAATAATAACAGTATCATATCCATTAGGCGAATGGAACTTATGCTTGATTTTCTGTGATGATGAATGAAGTATACTTTGTTCCACATATTGGACAGCAATGGCACCATTCTCTGCAGTGGTAACAATATGATTCAATCGTTTGAGCATCAAACAGCACATTTTCAAAATGGTTGGAGAGTCATCAACCAGTAATATAGAGTGACGTCGTGCATGAGAATTACTCAGACGATCCAATGAAAGTCCCGAGTCAATACTCATCGATGTCGTGCTATTCATTGATTTCTCCGAGACTGAAAATGACGATGATGAGTGAGCTTGATGAAGGCTGGTTGGCATCTGACTGGGGAATGATGGCTTTGGTTGCATTAAAATCGACTCAAACCGATCAATCATGGTTGATGTTGTAGGCATGACTTGAGTTGCTGTTATAGATGATGGAATTTCTCGCGGAAGATGCTTTGCATACACTGTATCAGGTTTGTAAGGAATTGCAAACCAAAATAATGACCCTTGTTTGCCATCGCGTCTCTTCATGACTCCATAGAATCCATGCAATGCTTCTAGTCTCTTCGCTAGACTGTATAGCCCAAGTCCCGTGCCTCCCGCTAATCTCTGGGTTTGCTTAAAAGGATTGAACAAGGATGCCATGGCTTCTTCTGACATACCTATACCAGTGTCTTCTACTTCAATACGAATATACGGTCGCATTTGTTTTTGTTCCGATTTCTCGGATGTACCAACTCTTTCAACGAAGACACTATCAACAACAAGCTTACTGTATTCACTTTTGGTGGAACTCTTTGCACTTTCATCCTCCTCATCATTTTCCAACAGCACACACGCATCTTCTTTCAGAGGATAATCATCCAACGAAATACGGACATCAACAGAACCATCTGGAGAATACTTGATCGCGTTTGACAAGAGACAAAGGACATTCTCTTGTAACCACTGCCGATCAGTTATTATGAAAGGACAAATAGCATCAGGTAATGAAGTTGGTAGGTTCAATAAAATACGACTTTGCATATTCTGCATACATTCAAATGGCAAGCGCAACGTGTCAAGAAAATTAATAGTCTCATTTTTAGAAACTAGCTTCATCCCCTTGCTTGCTTTCGTATAATCAATACAACGATTAATGATCATTAGCATGAATGTATGAGTATTGCGCATGTGGCTGACACACGATTGGATTGAATGAAAGTGATTGACCATTGCTTGGCAGTGTTGTTGATGATGGACATCATTGGCAGCAACATTATGAGAAGGAGAAACTGCGGTGCAAACTTGCTTGCATTCATCAACAGACATTTGAACATATTCAATACCAGTAGAAAATGATGCCAAAGGCTGATAAAGATAACTTAAGTGATTTAGATACGTAGACAAATATAAAAATAACTTACCGTTTTCAAGTCATGAGCAACATTTGCAATCATATGACGCATTTCTTGAGCATTTGCCAAAATAGCCATCTTTTCTTGTCGTTCCATTTTTTCCAAAATACCAGAGTTCAAAAGGAAAGTGTGAATCTTATGAATTTGCAAATCAAGAGTCATACAAATAAAGCATAATGCTGTCAACACTACCACAACTATTGCCTGGTAAGAATGCAAATATGAAACAACAAAAGCAACCACAATACTAGATATCACATATAATATCCAAATCAAAGCAATATGCAAATCGGGTAATAAGGTAAAGAATGAATAAGGAGTAGAATATAAGAAAAATGATGAAACCATAATGTAGAAGTTACTATGCGCTCGGGGTAAGGTAGGAGAATCAAACAACCATTCATCAGCAAAAATTTGATTCGGCTTATTCATCGGGCGGTGAGTAATATTACGAAAGATACAAAGTATCAGTAACAATTGGAATGTAAACAAAAAATACGATTTAAGCATCAACAAAGACATAGACCAATGCTGCGACAGTCTGGTAAAAGCAATTTTCAATGATGTCTCAGGAGTTATGGTAATCATAGGATCTTCCTCTGCTACCAGTGTTGGTCCAGATATTTCACTCTCTCCAGAAAAAGGTGCTATTCGATGTGTTCTTCCACCACTTAGAGAACCATTAGTAGATATACTTTGTTTTCGACTTGAGGACGTATCACTCCCATCTTCTACTCGAAATATTGACGAAGCCTTCCGACAGAACAATTCAACCAGAATCCTAAACCAAGCGGTTTTTTCACTAGTTACCCACACCAGAACTCCGCCAATCAAAGAAATCAAGAAAAGCATTGCAGTGATAGCCGCTTGGAAGCCCATCATCGTCATCAAATGTGTTGTAGCTCCATGCTTCTTTATCTCATGAACAAGTACAGTTATCTTGTAAATCGCTATGAAAAATAGAACAAACAATACAATGAAGAGTAGTTGAAGGGTATATGGGACGTGTTGCTTTTGATAATATGCTTCAAATTTGGATAACTGTTCACTGTCTTTCAATTGAAAATACCAATTAATCTGAGAAATAATATTTGTCACCGTAGGATAATTTAATTCTGTCGAGGAAGCAACAGAATTGATGGAAGCCGGATTGCGAATACCCTTGATAGTGTTGGTTTGGGAATTACGTAGATCATTTTCAGAAGCCATCACTCGGGGCGGTGTCTCTGCAGTGGCGGTAGTCATTATGTGTGCAACTCAACCACGTTATCGTTTTCACGGGAGAGACCATCAACAGTGATGCGTTTGTGTCTCTTATAGTTTGTTTTTGTTGAACAATTTTTTCGCAAGTTCAAAAAAGAAAAGAAAAAAACACCAAGGTTGGGATGGGATGGAGAATTATTATTAGGAGGCTGTTAAAGAGCAAAAATTGAAAATTATGGACATGGAGAGGGGAGATGGAAGGTATAGAAGTTCAAGAGAAAATGGACTGAAAAAGTCTCAATGGTTTGGAAATTTATTGCACTTCAATCGAATCAATTGCTCTAGAATTTACTCATCGCCGCCATTTTATCGAATCTCGGTGGTGCGTCATCGGTAAAAAGTAACTTTTTGCTTTGCTCACGTCATTCGACGCAAAGTGTTTTTAGTTGTTAACCTGCTGTCAAAAATAATTAATATAAATATTAAAATGGTTGTTTAAGAGCAGAAACAAGCACTAAACAAAACAAAAAACAATGATGCTTGTTACAAACGTTTATCAAATACCCCTTGGAAAAATGGAATCAAGAATGCCATCAAAGCACCTCCACCACCTAAATGGAATGCTTTAAATTGAAACCCTGCATACAATGCACTAAATCCTTTAGCTTTAACAATATCTTTACCAACTGATAAAAATGATAAAGAATTCATAGCATGATTTAATGCAGCAGGATTACCATATTGACTAAGTACTTTCTTTTGTAATGTTGAACGAATAGTATCACCCGGAGTATTGAAACATGCACCAAATACACCAGCTAAGAAACCTGATAATAATTGACTTGCTGTTTTTACAGCATTTGGATAACGTTTTACAAGTTCACCATTATTTGCTGATTGAAAAATATTTTTAACTTGTTTTTCAAAGAATTTAATGGAAGCAAAATATCCTGCAGACCACGCAGCTTGACGATATTGTACACCAAAATATCCTGTTGTAAAGCCTGCTAATCCTTGTTCTTTAAACACTTTACCCATTGCATTAAACATATTATTTTTAAATTGATTGGTTGTGTCCAATTGCAATGCAATCTTTGAAATTTCCAATGGCATAATAGAAATTGCTTCAGGGATTGAACTTACAATAGCAACAGCAGCTTTTGTTAATTCATTGCCTTTTGATTCTGGTAATCCTGTCATTAACTCATGAACAGCTGGAAATAATGCAAATTTAATAAAACGCATCCATGTTGAACGTGCTAATTCTGGTGCTAATCCTTGTGTAAAGAAACCTTTTAAACCGTGTGCTTTATGAAAGTTGGACAAGAGTTGTCCTGTTGTCAATCCCGACCCTGCATTAGCCATTTGCAATGCACGAACCAGGTCCAATGGATACATAATTGCTGCTGCACAGAATGCTGATGCGAGAATTGGTAAGACTTTCTTCAATGTCTGACGTAACTTTGAATTCTTCCAACCACTTGCTGCAGCAGTCTCTGATTCTTCGGTTGTTGCACATTGCTTGCTATCATTCGCGGAAGCAGCATGGGCGGCAGTAATGAAGATATTACGCCGTTTCAATGAATCGACATCCTTTCGCGCGATAGAAGATTGCAATTGATTGTGCTGACTCACCAACTTCATCGAACCAATCGCGTGCAGCGACGGCAAGAAAACTGCCTATTAATGACGAGTACATAACCGATCAGGTTCAATAATGAGCATCACATTACGTACCTGAGCACTGTGAGTGAGAATCACCGCAATCAGAGCCAAAAACAAAACAGTCTTCATCTTAATTGAATGGGGTAAAAGAAAGTGTTTTATAATAATGTGAAGCAATGATTGTGCTCTGACTGATGAGAGCGCAGAAACGCCATTTTGAAAGTAACGGCTACCGATGAAATTTACATTGGATTATCGGCCGCATTCCGCTCAGTTTCCGGTTTTCTAATAGGCAAACCTTGTCGTAAAAGTGTCAAATGCTGAAATTTTCCGTGAAAAGAAAGACATATTGGGGTAGATTCTGAAGGGAAATGGGAAAATTTTGACCGGAAGTGCGAATTATGGTGGGTTTTGATCCTGTCGAAGTGGGAATTTACAACTGCAACATTTCTCTATCGAGTGCAATGAGGTTTGGAAGGAAGAGAAAGAGACATTACTATATCTATACTATGTCTTCGAATCATTCCGTAGAGGCTCAATGAGGAGTGAGTTGATTCAACCAGCTCTTCATCACTTGTACAACGGATGTGTTTGATGGGGTTTATCGAATTGGAATAACTCAACTATTGCAAGACATTGCTACCTTTTGTGTTGATTCATTAAGGTAAACAGGATTGCTTTACTCTATCCATATCCAGTAACTCTAACAATCCGTCCGCACCAATTTATTGTTGCAGTTAGAACAAAGATATGATGCTTACTCAATTACTCGTTCTTCTTGCTGTTTTGGCAGCTGTTTCAGATGCATTTATGGTTAACACCATGGGTCGTGCTGGTGCTAGGTGAGGCGTATCTTCTTACTTGATCGTAGTTCAATTCATCTTTATTTCTTGGTTTGCAACAGAATGCTTTCTTCCCGCCCCCAAAACCGTCTTGCTTTGAATGCCAAGTGTGATAGTCATAGTCATGGTAACCCAAATACACCAGGTTTCGCTTTCTTGAAGAACCCACTCAACAATAAAGGAACTTCTTTTACTGCTGCTGAGAAAGAGACTCATGGTATTCGTGGTCTTGTTCCAGCTGGTGAACCTATTTCCCTTGCTGATAAGGTTGACATTGCTATGGAACAGTTGCGTAAGAAGGCTTCCCCAATTGAGAAGTATAATTTCTTGCACACGATTCAAGATTCTGATGAGACTCTATTCTATGCCATCCTAACTAAGCACACTGCTGAAACTATGCCATTGGTCTATACTCCTACTGTTGGTCAAGCTTGTCAAGAATGGTCCCATATCTTCCGTCAACAACCACGTGGTGTTTATATCTCCATGAAAGATAGAGGACATGTTAAAGAGATTCTTCAAAACCATCCTAATAAGGACATTAAAGTGATTGTCTTCACTGATGGTGAGCGTATCCTTGGTTTAGGTGATTTAGGTGCCAATGGTATGGGTATCCCTGTTGGTAAATTAGCATTGTATACCACTTGTGCTGGTATTCATCCAAAGAATGTAAGTCTCTCCACCTCTCTCATGTTATTGACGAACTAACGCACATTCTATCTCTCTTTCTCTCGTTTCATAGTGTTTACCCGTCATGATAGATGTTGGTACAAATACTCAATCAATACGTGAAGACAAAGCATATATAGGATTACGGCAACCAAGAGAACGTAGTGAATTATATGATGATTTATTAAATGAATTCTTTTCTGCAGCAAAAGAAGTCTATGGACGCACAGTACTGTTACAATTTGAAGATTTTGGTAATTCTAATGCATTCCGTTTATTAGAAGATAATAAGAATAAAATGACATGTTTTAATGATGATATACAAGGTACTGCATCGGTTGTATTAGCCGGTTTAATATCATCCTTGCCATTAGCGGATAAGAAGAAGTTATCAGATCACACTTATCTATTCTTTGGTGCTGGTGAAGCTGGTATTGGTATTGCTGATTTAATCGCATCAGCCATTGTACAAGATACAGGATGTACCATGGAACAAGCAAGAGAAAGATGTTGGTTTGTTGATAGTAAAGGTTTAATTACTAATTCAAGAATTACACATGGACATAAATTAGAACATCATAAGAAACCATATGCACATGTTTTACCACATCATGATGTTGCACCTGTTACATTGATTGAAGCAGTAAAAGCAATTAAACCAACAGCATTAGTTGGTGTATCAGCACAAGGTGGTGCATTTAATGAAGATGTTGTTAAAGAAATGGCAAAGAATAATAAACATCCGGTTATATTTGCTTTATCTAATCCTACGTCTAAAGCGGAATGTACTGCAAGAGATGCATATACATGGACTGATGGTAAATGTGTATTTGCATCGGGATCACCATTTGATCCTGTTACTTTACCTGATGGACGTCATTTTGTACCAGGACAAGGTAATAATGCTTATATTTTCCCTGGTGTAGGTCTTGGTGCTTTAGCTGCTAATGCGTTAACTGTAACGGATCAAGATTTCCTTGTTGCTGCTAAATCATTAGCTGAATTAGTATCTAAAG
>JACCEA011067834.1_pt1 | contig 10497 bp, 5 predicted proteins | sample 7449851 | NCBI WGS metagenome assembly JACCEA01 (sample SAMN15323453, study PRJNA562643) | freshwater metagenome | isolation source: river surface water | place: USA:Blue River Watershed | collected 2017-08-18 | reverse complement strand
GGTTACTGGATGAACGAACGCACAATTATAAACATCATTTACCGTCAACCTTTGTTAGCCGCCTAATAGAGCCGCCTTCTGGCGACCATGAACACTTACAATACCTAATAATAAGTACGCCGTTTGTTACTTACACACATTTCAAATTTACAAAATTTAAAGTATTCCTTATTTACAAACTGACAAGTAATTATTGAAGTATGTGTTACCATCAACTACAACATATATATACTACAAATACAATATCAACAAAACTTTCATTCCTTTAAAGCGTTTAACTGCTGCTGAATAATGTTGGAAGCTGACGGACCCACACAAGAGCGAGCGATAGATTCAAATACTCTCTCAATTTCTGGCGCGCTTCTGGTGAACGTTTTGCACCAAAAATTATATTTTGGATTCTTGATGAGCTCAATAAACGTAACCAGTAGACCCCACTGCAAAAAATAAAAAATAAGAACCATTCAACAGAAAGTCTTGAGAAGATAACTTACAGGATGGGGACGATGAACAATTAATCGTTCCAACAATACCCTAGTAATTTGCTCTTGAGTATATTCATCTTTTGCGTCGACAAACAAGTTCAAAATTATAGACGAAAAGACAAATGTATGATGGTTCGGGTACCGGAGCTGATTCACCAACGTATTAATGAATATATAACGCCCTTCCGCATCCATAGCTTCCGATACTTGTCGAAAAATCTCCAAGCCACCATTATGTGTCAATTTCGACTGAGATGCTCCGAACGCTGCCACATACACTACAACAGAAGTGAGCAATGGAACATTCAAAATCCCGTTAGCCCCAAGTAGAATGCTCGGCAATTTGTTGGGTAAATCAACCGGTTGCTGATGGGTCAAATAATTATCTAAATGGCCCCGGATGGCGCTAATGGGAGCCATATAATCTACGAGAATGAGCGGGGATTGAGATGCCTCAGGAATCGCATCAAACTTCATGTTAGAAGCAAACGGATCAGGAAGACGCATCGTTCGAGGAAAAGCAGACAAAATAATATTTCGTAACTGAACACAATTGATGGGAATCACATCACAAAAAGATAGATGAAATCCACACAGAAACTCTGGGAAGTCATGGAGCATTACTAACAAGACACGAAGCGAACCACGGTATAACTTTTTTACCACATCCGGAAGAAGACCAGATTTAAGGAAAGGTTGCAGAAAACCAATTAATGATGTCATTAGACGGTGCATGAGGGGCCAACCTTTCTGATTTCGCAACAAAAATGGCATAAATGTTCGCTTTGAAATCAACTGCAGCCAAGCAAATGCAAATGAGGGGGCAACAGACGGTTGAATTTGCAAGTACACTTGCGTATGTGCAGCCACCAATTGCAGGATAAGAGGATTAGCCTCTTGCTTTGGATCTACAGAACCGAGATCACCGGATAAATTAGACAACAATCGGAAATATGGACGTTGATCAAAACTTCGGGAACTTTTTTTGGTATCATGCTCTTCAAGTAATGTTCTCGTTATTGCACTGAGAATACGAGTCAATAAGGAGACACGAACATTAGCATCAGACGATTCCTTATCTGCCAAACGAACCAATAATAAAAAGAGTTTAGATAAAGCATCAACGACAACATAATTGACAGTGCCTGCATTATCACCCGAAGTCTGCTTACAACTTGCCTCAACACATATTTCAACAGCAAGTTTGAAAAATTTATCTGCGGCTTCTTCTGTTTTCAACACTCCGCATTGATGCATAAGCTGAAGAAATTGACTGAACAGTTGATCGTTGACTGAGTTCCAAATTCTAATCCACCTATCCAATAAAACAGTCACTTGTTCTTTCGCACTTTGATCTCTATTAGGTGAGGGATTCTGATTCCCGACCACACTCCCAGATGATGGGTTACCCGAAGCGGCTCGCTGTTCTTCTTGTGCAGTTGCCAAAGCTTTGATGTCAGTGATCCATTTTTGCAATTGTTTCTTGAGCATCACATTTGTCGGACGCATTTTGGTAACTGTATCAAGGGTATTTGTATAATCAAAAACTGTACCGAGATTCTCCAAAAGACACTGTTTGATGAAGCTCAATGCAACTTCCAACCAAAACAAATTTCTTCCATTATCAATATTCATAGTCATGTATACATCTACTTCTTGAGCACGCAGCAACTTCGCTCTTAAAAGCAATATTAAGATGTGACGATATATTTTCCTGCTCATATCATCATTGTTTACCAGCATCGCATACTTCCCCAACCAACTCATAACGTCGGGATTAAAGGATTTCGATCCACCACAAGCATCTCGCACAGCATCGAGAATAGACACGAACACCTCCAATCGTAGAGGGTCAGGATTATTCATGGGTTCAAATAATCGGTTAAATAAATTTTCAGAGAATGTCATAGCAGTCTCGTGGCGGTGAGGGGGCTGAGTTCTTTGCGTTACGGAAACAATTTCTCGCACAAGCTGGACAATTTCATGGTCACCTAACATACTAAGAGTAATTTCTCTACCCTGTAATTGTGTGTGGAGGTTCTTCAACGCAAGATCAAGTCGTGAGTAAATTGTCTGATAGGCCTCGAGAGCGGATGTCATTGTCAGGGTTGCGGCAGTATTTCCACCTACCTGAGACTTATCCTGACTTGCCGTTCCAGCAATCAACGCAGACAATTTAGTCTTTGAAAACCCTTCATAAAGCTGCAATTGTCCTGCAGTCAAACCATTACCACTCAACTTCACAAGTTCCACTAATTCCGGTGCAATCTTCAAATTCGCTATATTGAAAGTGGAGTCAGCGAATGATTGACCTGCATCTCTTGCTTTCTTTCGAACTTGATAAGAAAGTGTTAATGCGTCATCTATCTCTTTGATACTACGTTCCATAGCAATTTTTTCAATCAGCGAGCTACCCAACTCTAAATTATCATTCGAACACACTTGTACTAATTGTTCGATCAGAGTTTGATCAGATATCGACGGCGAGATTAGCGTTCTCAAATGGTTACCTATGCTTAATCGCAAAGGTTCTTTGCAAGTAGCCAATGCTAAACTACCAGTCAAACTTGAAACCATTGAATGAGCAGCAGTCTTTAATGCTACGTCATTTGACTCAAAGGCGAAATCTTTCAGAATCAGTTGTTTGGTGGTGCTACTGGCAATTGCAACTGAGCGTTCAACCGCTGACTGGATTATTTCCTTGATACCTCTCTCGACTGCAATAATAACGAGACGTTTCTGGTTAGGATTACTGATGAAATATTGCAATCCTGGATTAATTATCGCCGCTGCTGCAACCTGCTGCACAATATTATTTAATGCATCACCAGGAACAACACCAGCTTCGGTCTTATTAGTCTCTTGCACTGGGGAAGCAGTACTGGTTGGCACAGATGAAATTGGTGTTTGGGCTTGGGGAGGTTGACCATTTTTGAAATTAAAATCAGGATTATTTTTGTACACAGGAGTATTGAATTTGAAGAGCAAACTGGTTTTAGGCACATCTTCGATTTTAACGTTGATATTTTTGCACAGCACCTGCACTTCAAATTTAATATTCAACTTAAGATCTTCAATTTCATAGAGTTCTTTCAATAGTCCTAAAATGGCCATGAGCCAAGGATTGGGTGGCCTAAATACTTTCGATTCCTTCACTCCTTCAATAACTTTAGCAACGAAAGGGCATACCGCAATCAAACGTCCGTTTTCATATCCCCACTGCAAGAGTCGCTTCAAATCGATTCGCTTTTGCAGGAGCGGCTTATTACGTGCAAGCGTAAGCTGCCCAAGCCACATTCCGAAATAGCGGATAAAAGATCTTTCAGTTGTCGAAGTAGTACTTCCACCAGAGGACAAAAACTTGGTTACATTGTAGTATGTACAATCCAATACGAGTTTGGTCAACTCAGCACTGTCACAAATATCAAGTAGTGTCAAATAAAGGCCGTGAAGATTGGGTTGGCTACTGACACGTTTCTCTACCAAGTACGTTGCAAACCAACCAAAAAATTCGCTTTTCAGAAGGTCTTTTAATTCATTCCCTTTTGTATCAATGTTATTCTTGGCAATGTTGTTAACAATAAAATGAATCTGATCTCTTATGTTTTCAGGAGGAATATTGTCCTCTGGAACTTTAATATTAACTGTCAACATACGTTCGATTTCTGGAATGGCTGGTTGGGATTCTTCTACGTTCATCGCTTTCTCGGGTTCAACAGACTCAATCGGAACCGAGTTGACTGGAGTTTCAAAAACCGTCGTTGATACTAACGGTGGTATTTTTGGAGCAGCAAGGCTCTGCTCCGATATGGACATGGAACCCAGCTGTTGGAGCGATGATACTGAAGGGTTATTGAGATGGCCACTGACGGTAGTCGCTGAAACTGGGTTGTGTGAGGCATAACCACCGTTTGAGCTCCCAACAACTTCACCGTATGGGTTACCTGAAGAAGTACCAGACCCAGCCGACGGCGCTTGACTGGCAGCTTGTGGATTACTTAATGCACGCTGAGCCTCCTGAAATAAATCTTGATTGTGACGGGAGAGATGCGGAATTTGAATTAAGTGAGAACAATACTGTGGCCATTCTGGTAAACGACTGCGAAATTGATCCAAAGCAATCTGCCCAAATCGAAACATTTTGTCATTTCCTTCTCCCAGCTCAGGGTCTTTTTTCAAGGCCTCTAAAACATATCGCAACGCAATGCCAAGAGTAATACTGGAAACCAACTGATGCTGAATTAAGGCACCAAATAACCTACCAGTTATCTGCAATTCCTTTTCGGGATATTTGTGAAAAAAACGATATTCATCGAATAAATTGTGGATCATACACCTAAATATCTCTTGTTCCTTCTTTTCTGACGAGGACTTAAATTGCCTCAAAAGATTGATTACATCGCCAATAGAGATATCTGTCGTATATATTTTCTGGAAATATGCATTTGCAAGATTTTCCACTTCTTCTGTTTCAGGCCCAGCGGGACTTCGGCTGAAATCCCCACCAGTTTCAAAATTCTCTCGATGTTGAGCATTGGCGTGGTTGACGGCAGGATTGTTGGCATGATGATGAGAGACATTCTGCTGTTGAAATTGACTGTATATTTGAACCAACGATTTCAACTCCTCAGGCGGTACAATAGTAGGAAATGGTTGAGCTGCACGTAATAATAGTGCGAAGTTTTCAATGGACAAAACGCCATCTGATGGTTGCATCGCTCTAGATCGTAAAGAATCCACGTGCAACTTGGCAAAATTTGTGAATAATCGTGAATTCTTGGGATTCTGCTCCAAGAGAGTAACAAGTTTTTCTTCCAAATTTAATTCTTGTCTGTCCGCTTTAACGCACCAATAGCTTAGCAACTCTTCGACAGAACCTTCTGCTTCAAGCTTTCGCAGAGCCATGGGACCCATAGATTTGACGATGTTTTCCAGATTAATAACTTCCGACACTTTAAGGGATCGCTTTAATCCAATTAGGCAAAGTTTAAGTAACAAATCTGGATTTGTAGAATAAAGCTTACGCATCACGACAAGAGAAGATGATTTAGATCCTTGCACACCAGTAAACGATGGCAACAACCGTTGCAACAGTTCATTCCGCACACCGCTGTGATCTTGCACAACTGACAAAGACACAACGAAATATTCAGGATACAATGCAGCAGCCTTCACCAAGACTTCCAATACTTCCATCGCCAATCCAGAACTAGCTAATTCAAACATGCGGATATACAGAGGCAAACATAACCAGCTAAGATTGGGAGGAATGTTGATGGTCATATTGTCAGCACTAAGCACTTGATCAGCAGCGATCAAAGGTGCAAAATCCACTAGATTCCGTGCAGAATTAGCGGCGAGCGTCAATACCACAAATTGAGCAGTGCGATTGGACCATAATGTCGACAAGAGGCCCGCCGCGGGGATAGGTGCACCAGATACACGCACAAATAATCTCGCAAGCAACTGAAATTCACCTTCAGAACGAATACAGAGACGAGGATTGTCCAAATTTTTAGCAACAAGAACCCAATTTAAGCCTCTACAATCTTGCTGCAGTACATCTGCAACAACTTCAAGGTTCCATTGCTCAGATCTTTTCTCATCAAACGTGTTAAGAAAAGGCTTTGGCAGCACCAGAACGATTACAGCAGCTGTTTGTTCTTCATCCAATCTAGAAGGTGAACTGTGTAAAGCCTTCCGAAAAGTATCTACACTTGAAGAAACTTGTGGTCCATATTCTTCCAAAACAAGAGCGATTGACATGCGCTGACGGGAAACATCAGTAAGTTTGGAAATAGAAGTAGACGCATCCAAATTTATTTTTCCACCAATGTTTGAACTCATGGAATCCTTTGCTGCAGAGATAGCCATCATGGCGCCTTCCATATTTTTAAATTCCTATTTGAATTGAGCATAAACTAAAACGTATATCCATCAAATAATGACGTGGGCTAACTAACCTCATCAGATTGAAGGAAGTTCAAAAAGTTCAATCGCAGTTCCTCAGGCATATCAGGGAAAACAAGAGGTGACCGAGTATCACCAACTTTCAATTTCAAGATTCGACGAGCAGAAGCACCCAACAATTTATTTTGACTCATGGTGACGCAAAATACGAAACCTAGTGCTTCACCAGTTGAAAAAGAAGACAGGCGAACAAGAGTGATCAAAAGCTCCTCGAAGTTTATGGGCAAATTATCCAATTTTAAAGAACTATCAATAATGTTGACCACTCTGGTTAATGCTCCGGATTTTCTTAGACAATCTCTCATTTCACTGCGGAAAACGGTGATCTGCAATCAGAGGAAAAATAATAAAAATCTGCGCATCAAACACAGTATCCGGAAGGTCAAACCTTATGCTCGTCCCATTTTGAAAGATCTCGAAAGTCAAGTTCACTCAAGAGTGCCATCAAGACTGGGTTTCTATCACTATCAGCAAACATTTTGGGGAAGTTCATGTGCGAATAGATTATACATCTCCCGAAACAATTTTATGGGGAGTGGGTGGGTCAGTCACAAAAGAGGCTCCGAAACTCCGAAGAGTCGAATAAACTACCTGCGTTTATCTGTTTTATGTAATCTAATTATGTAAAGAGAAATCGTCTGCTTGTTTGGGCGAAATAGCAGGCGAGCGCGTAAGTGTCCGCACATAGCTTAGCATTTTATATGTACAATAATACCAAATACTTCTACCATTTTATCGATTGTTCTTGATAAATATAATACCACCAGCTCTGTTTATTGTATTCTTCGATCACATAGGCCATTCCTTGCTTCAATAATGAGCTCTTTGTATCAACAGAATCAGTTTAATGGTTCGGGGAATGGACAACAAAGCTCATTTCCTGCATTCCAAAATGTGTCGCCTGAAATGATTAATTTTGGCATCAACGCTGGTCAAGATATTATCAACAAGCAAAAAGACAAATGGATGCCAGGTGTTTCTGGATTTTGGACTTCGATGAAATACTATTTCGCTGTAAGGCCTAAGGCAATGCAGCCCAAGTATGAGGAGCTAATAATTTTTTTTAGGTCAATAATTCTTATGTCAAGTCCAAACTGTTTCTTGTATTATATCCCCTCGGCAATAGTAACTGGCAGCGATTGAATGCAGACGACTTTGATAGGCAAGAGGTAAGTTTAAATTACATTTTTTGCACTTCAATTTTCATATTTTGTGCAGCCGGACCAGATCTCCAGGAAATGGGCTCTACCGAAGCAAGATGTAAATGCTCCCGACTTATATATTCCACTGATGTCATTTGTTACATACGTTCTACTTTTTGGATTGTCCAAAGGGCTTGGATCAGTTGATTTTTCTCCAGACATAATCATACAAGCCATTTGGCGGTGTTTACTACTTATAATGGTCGAGGGTTGTATTGTTAAATTCGGTACAAATTTACTTTCTGTGCCACTCCCTTTTCTGGATATAATTGCATATAGTGGCTACAAATTTATCCCGTTGTGTATCAATGCAATAACGAAAATGGTCAATGGAACATTGGGTTTTGTAACCACACTTTTCACTGCATGTATGCTTGGCTATTTTATATTGAAATCAATGGCAGCAGTAGTTCCACCCTCTGGTACGGGAACTCAAGAGTCTACCCGTCTTCTCATATTGCCTGGTATTGGAGGGTTGCAATTGATTTTAGTTGTTGTGCTTAGTTTATTTTAAATCATTTCCAGTAATTAATGACAGAATATCCGTTATTTCCTTCCCATCGTCGAAGTCATCAGCTGAACGCTCTTCAATATTTGTGGGAGATGGCGGGATGGCGAAAGGTTCGTCGAACAAATCCTGCCATATTTTTTCTGCTGCCATTAATTCAGAATCTAAATTCATACTCATACTACAAGTCGCGTCTAGACCAGTCACGTGAACATGCGACGGCATTTGATTGCACGATTTAAACAAGGGCTGCAAGAATGTTATTTGATGGCAATCAAACGGCTCTCCACCATGTTGTAATCTGATTAATCGAATAACTTTCCCAATTAGAATGTTCACATCTGGGGAGCATACCATGGACATCCTTTCAAAGTCAGTTCCTTCCAAAATGGTTTCACCATTGCCAGCATCAAATAGAGTAGTTACGTGCAATACGAACGATCCCAGTGGACAACATCCAGTCGATGAGTCTTTTTCAACAAGATATATTGCATGATTATTGTGAAGTTCCACAAATTCCAATGAATCATAAAAACTGTGCTTTGGTGGAATTACTCCAACAGAACGAGATTCGCCAAATATTTGCCGATCATAAATGATAATGCTATTAAGCATCAAACAAGGTTGGAACCTCACATCCTTGATAGGCAGATACTGGTTATTAATTAACAGGGACTTGGAATGGAACATATTTCCTTCGGTATCTGTCACAACAAGTTGATCATCTAACTCTAAATGATGAGAAAATGAAGCAACACCACGACGTAAGGCAAAAGTGGTGCCCCACACGGCACTCATTCGGCAATACCCTTGAAGTATTTCACTTATCCCATATATGGGACACAGAAATGCTGAGTTACTATAGCGAGAAAGGGAGTGCAAGAATGTCGCAACTGACTGCAAAGATGTTTCTGAATTAATAGGATCCTCGTTGCTCTTCATGTTCAAACAAATGACATGAAGCGTCAAGGCCTGCAAAAGGGGAGAGAGTTTAAATGAATCAAGTAACTCAACAAAGTTGTTGCTCGGCATCACTAGCGAAGATTCGCTTTTATTTTGAGGTCGATGCAATGATCTACCCCTTGCCAATTCAACTTCATTTAAGCGCTTGACATCAGTCCCGGTTTTGTGAGTGTCATAATCTGCAACAAATTGTTGAAACTTCACAAGGCATCTTTTATCAAACGCTGAAAGACGTGTTGACGTGAAAATATCATTCTTATTCAACGGAATTTTCCAACCAAGTGGATCCCAACCACTGGATGCTGTCGGAAATAAGAACACACCTTCGCAACTATTGAATTCCAAGTAATTTGCAACACCGCTCTCGATAAGATTTGAAATAATCTTTCCTGATCCAAAAATTAACTTGGAATTGGTGTCAATATTAAAATCACGGTCATTTTTCAAGAAGTTCATAATACGACAAACTTTGTCGTTGATATTCAACCACGCCGGGTGTATCAATGAATTATCATATCCACGTTGATGGCCTTGTACAAAATTTGAGTTTATGAAAGACGGGTGTATTTTACTTCTATTATCTGACCACCGATTTATTGATGAAAATGTACTAATCAGGGCGCCGTATTTATGGAAATCATTCTTTACAACGAAACATTGCCGAGAAATTGAAAATCCGGGTTGAAATAATTGAATTACTGCGGAGAGCGTGAATGAGGCAAATCCAGAGCCATAGTAGTCATTTTCGTCTAAATGAAGGACTTTTTTTCCTCTTTTCGCAGCAACACATGATACAATGCTCTCGATCAAGCCAGTACCAACAATGATCAAGTCGAAAAAATTTGTATCAATGTTATTCATGATGTACTAGTATTGCTGGATAACATACTGATGTCGAATTCATACAATAATTGCATTAGCATTAAAATTGTCCTGCGGCAGCACTGCGTATTTCCCTTAAACATCAACGAAATTCCTTAATAATATAGCCCAGTTGGGTTTGTTCCTAGAAGTAACGAAAATCGGCGAGACTTTTCTTGCTATTATTATTAATTAAAAAAAAAAAAAAATTAATTAATCAAAATGCCCTAGTGGTGTTTCCTACTCACTCTTTCGTATCAAACAATTATGCGTATTCCTCATCCACTTGTTTTAAAATAGTAACAGATGTAACCCATTCTCCCCATTTCTCTTCTCTTCCTCAGAATAGTGCATTAAGAACTCGCATGCAGGCTCCCAGGGATCAAGTCAGAGATGACTCTCAGTTAGTGATCGATCGAAAAGAGGCAACAACGAAAATGCTTTTGCAACATCACCAAGATAAACAATGGCTCCATTCAATCTTGCGACAATTCGGCTGGTTTGATTG
>JACCEA010232464.1_pt1 | contig 10497 bp, 9 predicted proteins | sample 7449851 | NCBI WGS metagenome assembly JACCEA01 (sample SAMN15323453, study PRJNA562643) | freshwater metagenome | isolation source: river surface water | place: USA:Blue River Watershed | collected 2017-08-18 | reverse complement strand
TTTTTGGAATCATCAATATGCAAGGATTAACCTTGATGTTATTGTACCTTTTGGGTTTTGGAATGGCGATATTCTCTGCCTATATTTTAAACACCATTTTGAAAATCAAAGGCAAAACCTACTTTGTGGTTGAAATGCCCAATTACAAATTGCCTATGTTTAAAAACGTAGCGATCAATGTAATTGAGAAAACAAAAGCCTTCATTTTTGGCGCAGGAAAAATCATTTTAGCCATTTCCATTGTGTTGTGGTTTTTGGCTTCTTATGGTCCCGGTGATAAATTTCGCAATGCTGAAAAAATTGTATTGGAGAAAAACCTTGAAAAACCATTAAATACAGCTGAATTACAAAATGCGATCGCTTCACAAAAATTAGAAAATTCCTATATCGGATTAATGGGTAAAACCATTGAACCTGTGATTTCTCCTTTGGGTTACGATTGGAAAATTGGCGTAGCTATTATCAGCTCGTTTGCAGCACGAGAAGTTTTTGTGGGAACACTAGCTACGATTTATAGCGTGGGAGATAGTGACAACGACAATACAATCAAAAACAAAATGCAAGCCGAAATCAATCCTGAAACCGGTCAAAAAATATTCAATTTTGCCTCAGGAATTTCGTTATTATTATTCTACGCTTTTGCGATGCAATGTGCGAGTACCATTGCCATTACAAAAAAAGAAACCAACTCTTGGAAATGGCCTTTAGGGCAATTAATCTTTATGAGTGGATTAGCCTATGTTGTTGCTTTAATCGCTTTTCAAATCCTAAAATAACGGATTATGATTCAAGAAATTCTAGCTTTTGGAATACTAATTCTAGCCCTTTCTTTTTTGATTCGAAAGTATTTTTGGAAGAAAAAATCGGCTAAAAATTGTGGTAATGGCGATTGTGGTTGCGCTTAACCTAAAGCTACGTCCAGCATCATCATTACAATAAAACCACCAATAAATCCGAGGGTGGCAATATCGGTGTTGTTATCTTGTTGCGTTTCTGGAATCACTTCTTCTACTACTACAAATATCATTGCGCCAGCAGCAAATGCTAAAGCATATGGCAGCAACGGCGTGAAAAAAGTAACTGCTACAGCCCCTAAAACTCCCGCAACTGGTTCTACTAATGCCGAAGCTTGTCCGTACATAAAACTTTTTCTTCTGCTCATTCCCATTCGGCGTAACGGCATTGAAACAGCAATTCCTTCTGGAAAATTTTGAATTCCAATTCCGATAGCTAAGGTCAAAGCACCTGCAATAGATGCTTCCGGAATTCCGGCAGCTACACCGCCAAACAAAACCCCTACTGCTAAACCTTCGGGAATATTGTGTAAAGTAATGGCTAAAACCAACAATGTAGTTCGTTGCCAAGGTGATTTCACCCCTTCTGATTCTTGAAAATTAATATGTAAATGGGGCAATACTTTATCTAATCCAAAAATAAACAAAGCACCTAGAAAAAATCCAACCGAAGCCGGAATCACTTTAATAAATCCTTCACCAGCAGTCATTTCAATGGCAGGTGCCAACAAACTCCAAAAACTAGCCGCCACCATAACACCGCCTGTAAACCCAAGCATTCCATCTAATACCACTCGGTTCATGGTTTTAAAAAAGAAAACAAAAGAAGCGCCTAAAGCCGTTAAAAACCAAGTGAAAAGTGTTGCATACAAAGCCGCTAATACCGGATCAATGCTCTCGAAATAATCAATTACAGTTTGAAACATAATTATTTTTTTTGCAAATCTACTACATTTATCATTTTTTCAATTGTAATACTCTTATTTTTGGTGTTTATTGAATTTTTAAACATGAAACAATACGACTACATTTTTGCAGGCACAGGCCTATCCGCTTTGATGACGGTGTATAAAATGGTATTGTCTAAAAAATTTCAAACCAAACGCATTTTACTTTTAGATGAAAACACCAAACAGACCAATGACCGAACTTGGTGTTTTTGGGACCAAAAAGAAACCGTTTGGGAAAATTCAATATCAAAAAAATGGGGTTCGGTGGTGTTTGCTAATGGTGATTTTACTAAAAATTTAGACCTACATCCCTATCACTACAACAAAATTCAAGGATTGGATTTTTACAATCAGGTGTTGAATTTAATTGCAAAACAAAAAAATATAGATTTTGTCCAAGAAAAAGTCTTCGAAATAGAAGAATCAGACAGTATTGTTTTGGTCAAAACCGAAAGTCAAAGTTTTTCGTGTACTACGCTTTTCAATTCGATTTATAATCCTTCTTTAGCTAGCAATCAGACTAAATATCCATTATTACAACAGCATTTTGTAGGCTGGTTTATTAAAACCGAAACGCCTGTTTTCAATCCGGAACTAGCTACTTTTATGGATTTTTCGGTGGAACAAAAAGGGAACACTCGTTTTATGTATATTTTACCAACATCGCCAACCGAAGCCTTGTTGGAATACACTTTGTTTTCAAAAGAGTTGCTTTCAAAGGATGAATACGAAGCAGAAATTGAAAAGTATCTTCAACAATTAGGAATCACTCACTACACGATTGTCGAAAAGGAAATGGGTACTATTCCCATGACATCTTATCCTTTTTGGAAACACAATACCAAAAATGTAATTAATATTGGGACTGCTGGCGGTTGGACCAAAGCCAGTACGGGATTTACTTTTAAAAATGCACACAAGAAATCAAGCGAATTGGTTTCGTTTATGGAAACACGTACCGATGGCAGAATGTTTCATTCCAAGACTAAATTCTGGTGGTACGATCTCTTGCTTTTGGATATTTTAGATCAAAAAAACGAAACAGGATCGGCTATTTTCTCTGCCCTTTTCGAAAAGGGAAATGCCCCTTTGATCCTAAAATTTTTAGATGAAGAAACTTCGTTTTGGGAAGATTTGCAAGTGATATGGAAATGTCCCAAAAGCATATTTATCCAAGCTTTAATAGGACGCCTATTTCGATTGTAAAATAACTATCCAACGATAACAAATCTTTATGATTTGATTCCTATTTAAGAGCAGATTTCTATTTATCTTTGCCCCAGATTTTAATAATCAAATACCGAATATCATTAATTTAATATAACAAATTATGTATCCAGAAGAAATGGTAAGACCAATGAAAGCCGAATTAGTGGACGCTGGTTTTCAAGATTTACATACTGCTGAGGCTGTTGAAAATGCTATCAAAGGAGCAGGAACTACATTAGTAGTGGTGAATTCTGTTTGTGGTTGTGCTGCAAGAAACGCACGCCCAGGAGCAAAAATGAGTTTAGAAGGTGCTAAAAAACCAGATCATTTGATTACGGTTTTTGCAGGAGTGGACAAAGAAGCAGTTGATGCAGCGCGTCAACACATGTTCCCTTTTCCTCCTTCTTCGCCAAGTATGGCTCTATTCAAAGATGGTGAATTAGTTCATATGTTAGAGCGTCACCATATTGAAGGTCGCCCAGCCGAATTAATTGCAGAAAACTTACAAGACGCTTACGCTGAGTTTTGTTAGACTTGGCACAAAGACGCTAAGTCACAAAAGCTTTTTTAAACCATTAAGAAATTAAGAAAATTTAAGGTAAAACTTAAGAGAGCTTAATACCTTAATGGTTTTTTTATTTTCAAATTGGTACATTATCAAATTTTCAAATTATCTTTGCACCGCAACTCTTCCATTTAGAGTTGGCAACATATTTCTCACTTAAACGTTTATAGCATGCAACTGTACAACACCTTAAGCGCAGAAGAAAGAGCCGAGCTGATAGATCAAGCCGGCAAACAAAGACTTACTTTGTCTTTCTATGCGTATGCCAAAATTGAAGACCCTAAAAAATTTAGAGACGATTTATTCGTTGCTTGGAATGCCCTTGACGCCCTTGGCCGAACTTATGTAGCCAAAGAAGGCATCAATGCTCAAATGAGTGTTCCAGCCGAAAATTTTGAAGCCTTTCGCGACACTTTAGAAGTGTATCCTTTTATGCGCGGCATTCGTTTGAATGTAGCGGTAGAACATGACGATCATTCGTTTTTGAAATTAACCGTAAAAGTACGCGACAAAATTGTGGCCGACGGTTTGAATGACGAAACTTTTGATGTAACCAACATTGGTGTACACTTAAAAGCAAAGGAATTTAACCAAATTTTAGACGATCCCAACACGATTGTAGTCGATTTTAGAAATCATTACGAAAGTGAAATTGGCCATTTCAAAGGTGCCATCACACCAGATGTAGAGACTTTTAGAGAAAGTTTGCCTATCATCAATGAGCAATTGCAAGATTACAAAGAAGATAAAAACTTGGTGATGTATTGCACCGGAGGGATTCGTTGCGAAAAAGCATCGGCTTATTTCAAACACCAAGGTTTTAAAAAGGTATTCCAATTAGAAGGCGGTATTATCAACTATGCCAAACAAATCCAGGAAGAAAACTTAGAAAGTAAATTCATTGGGAAAAACTTTGTATTTGACCATCGCTTGGGCGAAAGAATTACAGACGATATTGTTTCACAATGCCACCAATGTGGAAAACCATGTGATAATCACACTAATTGTTCCAATGACGGCTGCCATTTATTATTCATTCAATGTGACGAATGTAAGGCAGCGATGGAAAATTGTTGTTCAACCGAATGTCAAGAAACGATTCATCTTCCAGTGGACGAACAAATAAAACTACGTCGCGGGAAACAGGTGGGCAACAAAGTATTCCGTAAAGGGAAATCAGAGAATTTAAAATTCAAACATTCTGGAGAATTGTCCGATACGGCTTTGGCAACAGCCTCAAAATCAAATGATATTCGTCAAAAAATTAAAGTGAAAAAAATGCTTTTAGGCAAAGTAGAACATTACTTTGTCAAAGCACAAGTGGGACTTTTCGCAATAGAAAATAATGAGTTTACAACTGGAGATACTTTAATCGTTTCTGGACCAACAACCGGAAATCAAGAAATCGTTCTTGATAAAATGTTAGTCAATGGAACCGAAAATTCAACTGCTAAAAAAGGTGATAAAGTAACTTTTGAAGTGCCTTTTAGAGTGCGATTGTCTGATAAATTGTATCTCAAATTGCAAAATTAACAGCTGTAAAACAGCAAAAATTGAATCCCATTTCGTAACTGAAATGGGATTTTTTCTTTCACAAAAACCCTATAAACTTAAAACTAAAAAATACTATCTTTACACCTTATTCGTTTTAAGAACTTAAGTTGCATTCATTGCAACACTACATATAAATTATGGCATGTACAAGTTGTTCAACTTCTGATGGTGGTGCACCAAAGGGTTGTAAAAATAATGGGACTTGCGGCACCGATAGCTGCAACAAATTAACAGTTTTTGACTGGCTTTCGAATATGAGTGCGCCTAATGGCGAAGCTCCTTTTGACTGTGTGGAAGTCCGTTTTAAAAATGGAAGAAAAGAATTTTATCGCAATACGGAGAAACTCACCTTAAGCATTGGAGACATTGTAGCTACCCTAGCTTCTCCAGGACATGATATCGGAATTGTTACTTTAACTGGCGAATTAGTTAAAGTACAAATGAAGAAAAAAGGAGTGAATCCTGAAAGTCCCGAAATTCTGAAAATATACCGAAAAGCATCTCAAAAAGACATTGATATTTGGTCAGCTGCTAGAGATCGAGAAGAGCCGATGAAAGTGCGTGCGCGCGAACTAGCAATTCAACAAAAATTAGAAATGAAAATTTCGGATATTGAATTTCAGGGAGACGGATCTAAAGCTACTTTTTATTACACTGCCAATGATAGAGTCGATTTCCGATTGTTAATTAAAGATTTTGCAAAAGAATTCAATACCAGAATCGAGATGAAACAAGTGGGTTTCCGTCAAGAAGCCTCTCGTTTAGGAGGAATTGGATCTTGTGGAAGAGAGTTGTGCTGTTCTACTTGGTTGACTGATTTTAGAAGTGTTAACACTTCCGCAGCTCGTTACCAACAGTTGTCTTTGAATCCGCAAAAATTAGCAGGTCAATGTGGTAAATTGAAATGTTGCTTGAACTATGAGTTAGACACCTACATGGATGCCTTGAAAGATTTTCCTGATTTTGACACCAAATTAGTGACCGAAAAAGGAGATGCTATTTGTCAAAAACAAGATATTTTCAAAGGCTTAATGTGGTTTGCTTATACCAATAATTTTGCCAATTGGCATGTGTTAAATATTGAACAGGTTAAAGAAATTGTTGCCGAAAACAAATTGAAAAACAAAGTTTCTTCATTAGAGGATTTTGCCATTGAAACCGTTGACGAACAAGAAAAGAACTTCAACAATGCGATGGGACAAGAGAGTTTAACTCGTTTTGACCAACCTAAGAAAAAGAAAAGACCGAACAAAAAACCGAGACAAGGTGTTGAAGGAAATCCAGGAAACAATAGACCTGCCAATCCAAACAACAATAATAAACCATCGGGAAATAATAACAACAGGCCGAACAATAACAAGCGCCCGAATCCAAATCAAAAAAGTGGAGAGCCGAGAAAACCGATAATTATTACTAAAAATGAGGATAAAAAATAGTCTTGTTTTTCTTTTAATGGGAATTCTCTTTTTTTCATGTGATAAAAAAAGAGTATTTGACGAATACCATTCGGTGGGTAGTGCTTGGCACAAGGACAGCACGGTTACTTTTGAATTACCCGAATTGGATTCGACAAAACGCTATGATTTGTTTGTCAATTTGAGAAGTAATGACAACTATCCGTTCAATAATTTGTTCTTAATTGTTGCCTTAGAATTGCCCAACGGTTTTACCAAAGTAGATACTTTAGAATACCAAATGGCCAATCCAGACGGAACCTTATTAGGAGAAGGATTTACGGATATCAAAGAGAGTAAATTATTCTACAAAGAAAAAGTAAAATTTAGAGGAAAATACAAAGTATACATCAAACAAGCCGTTCGCGAAACAGGGAAAGTGCCTGGTGTGGAGGAACTTGAAGGAATTACAGACGTAGGTTTTAGAATTGAAAATAAAGAATAAAAACAGTATGGCGATTATCAATAGAAAAAAAAATCAGGTACCAGATTCTGAAAAAGACATTCAATATTATTCCAAATTATTCTGGAAATATTTCTTTTATGGTTTAGGAGGCATTGCCTTATTTTTCCTATTTGCTTCTTGGGGGCTTTTGGGTTCTATGCCATCGTTTGAAGACTTAGAAAATCCAGATTCTAATTTAGCTACCGAAATCATTTCTGCTGACGGAGTAGTAATTGGAAAATATTTTGAAAAAAACCGTTCCCAATTAAAGTATTCCGACTTGCCTAAAAATTTAGTTCAAGCCTTAGTAGCAACCGAAGATGCTCGTTTCTATGAACATTCTGGAATTGATGGTAGAGGAACCTTAAGAGCTATATTGAGTTTTGGAACTTCGGGAGGAGCCAGTACACTAACCCAACAATTAGCCAAACAATTATTTCACGGAGAAGGTTCAAAGTTTTTACCGTTCCGTATTATCCAAAAAGCAAAAGAATGGATTATTGCCATTCGCCTTGAAAGACAATACACCAAAAAAGAAATCATTGCCATGTACTGTAATGTATATGATTTTGGAAACAATTCGGTAGGGGTAAACTCGGCAGCCAAAACTTATTTCTCGAAAGAACCTAAAGACCTAACCATAACTGAATCGGCTGTTTTAGTTGGAATGTTTAAAAACTCTGGTTTGTACAACCCAGTTAAAAATATCGAAGGGGTAACCAATAGACGCAACGTAGTATTGAAGCAAATGGAAAAAGCGGAAATCATTACCGAAGCTCAAAAACTACAATTACAACGTTTACCAATCAAATTAAACTTCAAATTAGAAAGTCACAAAGACGGTACCGCTACCTATTTCAGAGAATATTTGAGAGAATACATGAAAAAATGGGTAGAAGAAAATAAAAAACCAGACGGTTCGGATTACAACATTTACAAAGACGGTTTGCGTATTTACACTACTATTGATTCGCGCATGCAATTGTATGCTGAAGAAGCGGTAGAAGCGCATATGGCCAACCTTCAAGAAGAATTCTTCGAACAAGCCAAAGAAAATAAAAACGCACCATTTGTCAATATTTCACAAGCTGAGACGGATCGTATTCTAAAAAAAGCCATGAAAGCTTCCGCCCGTTGGAACATCATGGAATCCAATGACAAAAGCGAAGAAGAAATCATTGCTTCATTCAAGCAAAAAACTAAGATGAAAGTCTTCACTTGGAAAGGAGAAAGAGACACGATTATGACGCCTTTGGATTCTATTCGTTATTACAAACACTTCTTACAATCAGGGTTAATGGCCATGGAACCACAAACCGGAAATATTAAAGCTTGGGTAGGTGGTATCAATTACAAATACTTCCAATACGACCACGTAGGACAAGGTGCACGACAAGTTGGATCTACATTCAAACCTTTTGTGTATGCTACAGCTATCGAGCAATTAGGCATGTCACCTTGTGATTCTATTTTAGATGGGCCGTTTATGATTCGCAAAGGAGAACACAACGTCACCGAAGATTGGGAGCCTCGTAACTCAGATAATAAGTACAGAGGTATGGTCACTTTAAAAAGAGCTTTGGCCAATTCCATCAATACCGTTTCAGCCAAATTAATTGACAAAACAGGTCCTGAAGCTGTAGTCGAATTGACTCACAAATTAGGAGTAACCTCTGAAATTCCAGCACAACCCTCAATTGCCTTGGGCGCTGTAGAAATTACCGTACAAGATATGGTGGCTGCTTATAGTACTTTTGCTAATCAAGGGGTGTATGTGAAACCTCAATTTTTAAGAAAAATTGAAGATAAAAGCGGTGTCGTTCTTTACGAACCTGTTCCTGAGTCACACGATGTATTGAACAAAGACATTGCATTTGCCGTGATCAAATTATTAGAAGGAGTAACCGAAGGTGGATCTGGAGAACGTTTGCGCACCGAAGGGGGTGGAAACGGAGATAACCGTTGGACAGGCTATCCGTATATGTTTAAAAACCCAATTGCCGGTAAAACCGGAACCACTCAAAACCAATCCGATGGATGGTTTATGGGAATGGTGCCCAATTTAGTAACCGGAGTTTGGGTAGGTTGCGAAGACCGTTCGGCGCGTTTTAGAAGTCTTACTTACGGTCAAGGAGCTACTGCTGCCTTACCTGTTTGGGGCTATTTCATGAAAAAATGTTACGAAGACGAAACGCTCAATGTGTCTAAAGAAGATTTTGACAGACCCGCTAATCTTGGTATCAAAGTAGATTGTTATTCTCGCCCTGCAGCGGTAGTTAAAGATTCTACTGACACCGAACAAAGCACCGAAGAGTTCGAATTATAGCTTCTGTTACAGGAGCTATTTCCCGCCATTCACTGTGTCTTTATGGCTAAACCCTAGCCATAAAGGATGCCGTTACTGTCGGGGCTAGGGGTTTTGGTTTCAATTGGGCTAGATCCATCAAAATACTATTTTTCATTTCATGACCTAATACCAATACCATGATTAATAAAAAAGTATCCTCCGTTCAAGAAGCGCTTCAAGGCATTGAAGATGGCATGACACTCCTTTTGGGTGGCTTCGGTTTGTGCGGCATTCCCGAAAATGCTATTGCTGAACTCGTTCAAAAACAAACCAAAAACTTGACCTGTATTTCCAACAACGCAGGTGTTGATGACTTTGGGTTAGGCCTATTGTTACAACACAAACAAATCAAAAAAATGATTTCTTCCTATGTGGGAGAAAACGCCGAATTTGAACGCCAAATGCTTTCTGGTGAACTCGAAGTAGAGCTGATTCCGCAAGGCACTTTGGCCGAACGTTGCCGCGCAGCCCAAAACGGAATTCCAGCTTTTTTCACTCCGGCAGGTTATGGGACAGAAGTAGCAAACGGCAAAGAAACCCGAGAATTCAATGGAAAAATGCATGTTTTAGAACATGCCTTTCAATCCAATTTTGCCATTGTAAAAGCATGGAAAGGCGATACAGCAGGTAATTTAATTTTTAAAGGAACTGCACGTAATTTTAATTCGTGTATGGCAGGTGCTGCAAAAATCACCATTGCCGAAGTCGAAGAATTAGTCGAAGCCGGCACTTTAGATCCGAACCAAATTCACATACCGGGGATTTTTGTGCAACGCATTTTTCAAGGAGAAAAATTTGAAAAGAGAATTGAACAACGAACCGTTCGAAAAAAATAATTTGAAAATTATTCAATTTGAAAATTTGAAAATAAATGGCACTAGATAAAAATCAAATCGCAAAACGAATCGCGCAAGAAGTCAAAGACGGCTATTATGTCAACCTGGGAATTGGTATTCCAACCTTGGTGGCTAATTATGTGCGCGATGATATTTCTGTTGAATTTCAGTCAGAAAATGGCGTTTTAGGTATGGGCCCTTTCCCTTTTGAGGGTGAAGAAGATGCCGACTTAATCAACGCAGGAAAACAAACCATAACCACACTTGCTGGGGCCAGTTTTTTTGATTCGGCTCTAAGTTTTGGAATGATTAGAAGTCAAAAGGTCGATCTAACTATTTTAGG
>JACCEA011123531.1_pt1 | contig 10499 bp, 11 predicted proteins | sample 7449851 | NCBI WGS metagenome assembly JACCEA01 (sample SAMN15323453, study PRJNA562643) | freshwater metagenome | isolation source: river surface water | place: USA:Blue River Watershed | collected 2017-08-18 | reverse complement strand
GCGCTAACGAATACGCTTCTGCCATGGGCAGGCTATTTGGCACTGACGGTGTTCGAGGCATCGCCAACAAAGACATAACCGCAGATTTTGCGCTTCGTTTAGCGCAGGCTGCGGCTTTTGTCCTTTCTGAGGAAGCACGTTCTCGTGGCGATCGCCCAAGAGCAGTGATCGGCCATGACCCAAGAATCTCCAGTGACTTTTTATCTGCTGCTGTTGCGGCCGGTCTGGCATCCTCTGGTGTAGATGTTTTCGACGCAGGTGTTATTCCAACTCCAGGTGCTGCCTATTTAACAGCTGACCTGGATGCCGACTTCGGTGTCATGATCTCGGCCAGCCACAACTCTGCTCCCGATAACGGAATCAAGTTTTTCTCGCGTGGTGGCCACAAACTTCCCGATTCAACCGAGGACAAGATTGAGGCCGCGCTGGGCAAAGCACTCACTCCGATTGGATCCGAGGTCGGCAGGGTCACTAGATTTGCAGACGCCGAGGATCGCTACCTGCTGCACCTATTAGGCACAATTCCTAATCGTCTAGACGGCATCAAGGTGGTTGTCGACTGCGCAAATGGCGCCGCTAGTGCCATCAGCCCGCAGGCCTTTGCTGACGCTGGAGCAAAGGTAATCACCATCGGTGCAGATCCAGATGGGAACAACATCAACCAGGGTTGCGGCTCAACCCATCTCTCTGCGCTTCAGGCTGCCGTTGTGGCACACGGTGCGGATTTGGGTATTGCTCACGATGGCGATGCAGACCGCTGTCTGGCGGTTGATCACACAGGCGCCATCGTCGATGGTGATCACATCATGACCGTGTTGGCTCTTGCCTTGAAAAACTCAGGCCAGCTTGCACGCAATACCTTGGTCACCACCGTCATGAGCAACCTGGGTCTCAAGGTTGCGATGCAGAATGCTGGAGTTGGGATCATCGACACCAAGGTTGGTGACCGCTACGTGCTTGAAGCCATGCGTGAGGGCGGATATTCACTCGGTGGCGAGCAGTCTGGACACATCATTTTCTCGCAGTATGCGACTACTGGCGATGGAGTGCTAACCGGCCTCCACCTCGCGGCCCAAGTGGCGGCAACTGGCAAATCACTTCGGGAGTTGGTCTCAGTGATGCCTAACTTCCCTCAGGTATTGGTCAATGTTCCTGGAGTTGATAAGACTCGAGTTGATTCCGATGCGGAGTTGCAGGGCCTGGTTGCAGAGGCAACCGCCGAGTTGGGTGACAGAGGTCGCGTGCTACTTAGGGCATCCGGTACCGAGAACCTTGTCCGAGTAATGGTCGAGGCTTCGGATCAGGGCACAGCCCAAAGCTGGGCTGACAGAATCGCACTCTTGGTAGAGCGCAGGCTAGCAATTTGATCAGCTATCAGCTTCGTCGCTACGAGCTAAACCCAGATTTAGCGGACGCTTTTTTGGTTTGGGTTGAAAACGAAGTAATGCCCATCAGAAAGCAATTCGGTTTCAAGGCTGAGTGGATGTATTTGGCCGCTGATAAATCAGAACTTACTTGGGTTGCCTCCTACCCTGGATCCGAAGCAGATTTCTTGGAAGCCGAAGCTAAGTACTCTGCTTCACCCGAGAGAGCAAAGGCTGCAAGCACCATGCCTCCAGCGCTAATCAAGGCGCACGTCGGATTTGTATCGAAGACTCTCTAAGTAATCTCCCAGCTTGCTAGCGCTTAATTGCTGCAACTGCTGAAGGAGTTTTCATGGAACTTGTTTGCCCGAAGTGCGGTGCTGAAATGCGCACCTATGAGCGCAATGGAATCCACATCGATCAGTGCACCTCATGTCGCGGTGTGTTTCTTGACCGAGGAGAGCTGGAGCATCTAATCGATGCGGAGCAGACCTTCTACAAACCTGCTCCATCACAGCCAATTCCCACCCAGGGTCAGCCTCAGTATTACTACAGCGGCAAGAAGAAAAAGAGCTTGCTGGGCGAGCTGTTCGACTTTTAGACCTTTCGGATCAGCACTTTCTCAACTCGGTGATTGTCACCTTTTTGCATAACCAAGGTGGCACGCGAGCGAGTTGGCTCGATGTTTTCTCTGAGGTTGGGCAGATTAATGTCTTTCCAGAAACCCCTTGCACGCTCCATGGCCTGATCGCGAGTTAGCTCGGTTGTGAGTTGGTGAAAATAGGAACGTGGGTTGGTAAAGGCGGACTCCCAGAGTTGCTCGAATCTACTGAGGTACCAAGACTCGATGTTTTTGATGTCGGCGTCGATAAAGATTGTGAAATCAAAGAAATCACTCAACGCCAGCTCTTGACCAATTGCTGGTGGCTGTAAAACATTGAGCCCTTCAAGAATCAGCACATCAGGGGTCGTAACCTCTTCCAACTCACCAGGAACTATGTCGTAGGAGAGGTGAGAGTAAACCGGTGCGGTAACGCCTTGCTTGCCGGATTTGATCTCGCTGACAAATTGAAGCAGACGCTTTCGGTCATAGCTCTCCGGGAAACCCTTGCGGTGCATGATGCCTCTGCGCTCGAGCTCGGCATTTGGGTAGAGAAATCCATCGGTGGTAACTAGCTCGACGTGCTTGGTTTCATCCCAGCGCTGCAGCAGTTCTCGAAGCAAACGGGAAACCGTTGACTTTCCTACCGCAACCGAACCCGCCACTCCGATTATGAACGGGGTTCTAGCCGCACGCTCGCCAAAGAAGTTGCTGGTTGCCTGGTGCAGGTCCTGGGTCTTGGCGGCATAAATCGCAAGCATCTGGCTAAGTGGCAGATAGACCTCGCGAACCTCCTTCATGTCGAGAAAGTCACCCAGACCACGAAGGTTGTCGATCTCGGTTTCGCTCAGCGGCAAAGTAGAGGATTTGGCTAGCTCAGCCCAATCCTCGCGCTCGATAGCGAGGTAGGGGGAAAGGCTCTCTCGGCCGTGGGCTCCACTCACAAGGGCTAATTCTGCCGTAGATTTAGACGCATGTGTGGAATCGTGGGCTATGTAGGTCCAGGGTCATCCCTCGATGTTCTTATCTCGGGTCTTAGAAGACTCGAGTATCGAGGCTATGACTCTGCGGGGGTATCAGTAATCGACCCAGAGGTTGGGCTGCAGACAAGAAAGCGTGCCGGAAAACTTTCGGTATTGGTCGAAGAGCTTGAGGTAAACCCAATCAAGGACGCCCACATTGGTATCGGGCACACCAGGTGGGCTACTCACGGTGCTCCAACTGACGGTAATGCCCACCCTCACCTGGGTGGTTCGCACCAAAAGCTTTCGCTAATTCACAACGGCATTATTGAGAACTTTTCCGAGCTCAAGTCGGAGCTTTTGGCTCAGGGCGTGAAGTTCTCTTCAGAAACCGATACCGAGGTAGCGGCTCACCTGATTGCGAGAGAGTATGAGGCAACCGGAGACTTGTCGGCAGCCTTCAGAAAAGTCGTGAATCGACTTCATGGTGCTTTTACGCTGCTCTGCATCCACGAGGATCATCGCGACATAATTTTGGCCGCCAGACGGAATGCACCTCTGGTAATCGGTTTTGGTGAGCACGAAAACTTCCTCGGTAGCGATGTCGCGGCCTTTGTCGAGCACACCAAGCGAGCTGCCTCGGTAGGGCAAGACCAGATCGTTGAACTGCGGGCAGACTCGGTCAAGGTTTTTGATTTCCAGGGCAATCCCGTGGAGCTAGAGGAATTCACCGTGAGCTGGGATGCATCGGCCGCCTCAAAGGGTGGCTGGTCTTCGTTCATGGCCAAGGAAATTGCCGATCAGCCTCAGGCGGTTGCCGACACCCTGATGGGCCGCCTCGGTTCTGATGGCTCGGTGAAGCTCAGCGAATTTGGTGACTTGAGCACTCTGAAGGACGTAAACCGAATCATCATTACCGCCTGTGGCACGGCAGCCTATGCCGGTGAGGTGGCGAAGTATGCAATCGAGAAGTGGGCCAAGCTGCCCACAAGCGTCGAGCTTGCCCACGAACTTCGCTACCGCGACCCTGTGATTGATGAAAAGACTTTGGTGGTGGCTATCAGTCAGTCTGGTGAGACCATGGACACTTTGATGGCCATCAGGTATGCCAAAGAGCGTGGTGCCAAAGTGCTCAGCATCTGTAACACCCAGGGTGCAACACTAGCTCGTGAAAGCGATGCAACTATCTACACCCATGCTGGACCAGAGGTGGCAGTTGCATCTACCAAGGCGTTCACCGCACAGATCACCGCAGGATTCCTAGTAGCTCTTTCGCTTGCCTCGCTAAGACACAGCATGCCACAGGCAGATCTGAATGATCTGGGCAAGCAACTTCTAAAACTCCCGAGAGCTGTCAAGGAAGTCCTGGAGTCCGTTGACCGAATGCGCGATTTGGGTAAAGAGCTATCCACTGCCAAGTCAGTATTGTTCCTCGGAAGAAACACTGGTTTCCCAATCGCTATGGAAGGTGCGCTGAAGCTCAAGGAGCTCGCCTACATTCACGCCGAAGGCTTTGCCGCTGGTGAACTAAAACATGGCCCAATCGCATTGATCGATCAGGGTCAACCCGTGATTGTTGTGGTACCTGCCCCAAGCGCTCCGGATGCTATTCATTCCAAGGTGATATCGAATATTCAGGAGATCAAGGCACGTGGAGCTCACGTGATCGCCATCGCTGAGCGAGGCGATGACGAGGTTGCGAAGTTCGCTCAAGAAGTTTTCTACGTTCCTAAACTTCACCCGATGATCTCAGCACCGCTATCGGTTATTCCACTCCAGGTCTTCGCACTCGAGCTATCAAGCGCCAAGGGCTTGGATGTTGACCAGCCACGCAACCTAGCGAAGAGCGTTACGGTCGAGTAGTGATTGTTGGAGTTGGCACAGATCTTTGCTCAATCTCCCGATTGAGTGAGGCTTTGGAGCGAACCCCAAACCTCTCGGCACGGCTGTTTCATAGCTCAGAACAAGCACTGCCGGTTAACTCATTGGCAGCAAGATTCGCAGCCAAGGAAGCCATTGCTAAAGCTCTCGGGGATCCCAAAATCCTGGTTTGGAATGAGATCGCACTGCGCAAAGACGAAAATGGCAAGCCCGAGTTTGAGTTTTTTGGCGGAACCAAAGATCGACTCGATGGCTTGGGTTATCAATTTTTTGTGAGCATCTCTCATGAGCAAGAACTTGCAAGTGCGTTTGTAGTGGTGGAGGCTAACTAAGTGCGTGAAATAGCCGTTGACCTAGACGCGATAGTTCGCAACTATCGCGCCTTCAAGGCGCGCACCCAAGCCCAGGTTTGCGCTGTGGTGAAGGCAAATGCCTACGGGCACGGCATGCATGAGGTTGCGCAGGCGCTTGATCACGCTGGTGTGGATGCCCTGGCTGTTGCTGATCTGGATGAAGCGCTTCAGCTTCGGGCAGCGGGAATTCAGTCAAGGATTATTTGCTGGTTGCTCTCCCCAGCTGACGATTTGGAACTTGCGGCCCAGAGCGATATTGAGCTCGGGGTATCGACCTTTGACGTCTTAGATAGAGCCCTTGAAGTAGGGGCAAAGATACACATCAAGGTAGATACCGGGCTCTCGAGAAATGGTTTTGCAGTAAGTGACTGGGGTGCTCTGTTTGAGCGCATTGCCGGTATGGAAATCTTCGGCCTGTTCTCGCACCTCTCGAATACCTCCGAGGCAGCAGATCTCGCTCAGCTAGAACTCTTTGAGCGGGCTACAGAGATGGCTTCTGGTCACTCGGTCACGATTCTCCAGCGTCACCTTGCTGCAACCGGAGGCTTCATCGACTATCCACAAATGCACTTCGACATGGTTCGAATCGGCATCGGCATTTATGGACTGAGCCCATTTGAGGACCGAGCAGTCGATTTTCTTTCTCCCGCCATGAGCGCTACCGCCCAGCTGATAAATCAAAAGCGCATCAGTAAGGGCCAGGGCGTGTCATACGGATATCGATTTGTCGCGGAGCAGGACACCAATATTGGGCTGGTCCCATTTGGCTACTCAGAGGGCATGCCGAGAATTTCGGTTGGTCATAGCGTTGCGATCTCTGGGAAGCGCTATCCAGTGGTTGGTCGCGTGGCCATGGATCAGTTCCTGGTAAACCTTGGGGATGACAAGTATCCGCTTGGCACCAAAGTGGAGATTTTTGGACCAAGCATCCCTTGCGAGGAGCTCGCGGTTAGCGCCCAAACCATCAACTATGAGATTGTCACCAGGATTGGTGGCAGGGCTAATCGGGTTTACATCCAAAGATGAGATTCGAGATTGCCACTCCCGAGCAGATGCACCAGCTTGGTATACAACTTGCGAGCGCCCTAAGGGCGGGGGATTTGGTATTGCTCAACGGTCCCTTAGGTGCAGGCAAGACCACTCTGACCCGCGGAATTGGTGAAGGCTTAGGCGCTTCGGGCACGGTTCAATCACCGACCTTTGTGCTCGCGAGAACTCACAAGACACAAGCTGGGCCAAAACTGGTGCACGTCGATGCCTACCGCCTGGGATCAGCAATGGAATTGGATGACCTTGATATTGACTTTGCCAATTCGATAGTTGTTGTCGAGTGGGCTCGAGACTATGTCGACGGCATTGCGGATCACTGGTTGACCGTCAACATCAATCGTGAGGCCCAAGACGAGTCCAGATTGGTAGAAGTTATAGGTGCTGGCTCTAGGTGGGAAGGGGTGGAGTTTGCTCCTCTCGATTGACACCTGCGCCGGAACCAGCGTCGCTGTTGTAGCGGGTAAGGCCCTCTCGTTCAGTAGTTTTGATGACCCGTTTGGCCATGCCGAGAACATCGGGCTGGCGATTCAGTCGGCGCTCGCCGATGCTGGCGTCACAATGACACAGATAACTGGAGTCGCAATCGGTCGTGGCCCTGCTCCATACACCGGCTTGAGGGTGGGCATGGCAGCGGGTCTTGGAATCGCTAGCGCCTTGAAGGTGCCCGCATATGGAGTAATGGTCTTGGATGCCGTCGCTCACTCAATTGGGGTGGGCAAGTTCGCTTTGAACTCGGATGCCAAGCGCAGGGAGCTCTTCGTTGCCGGCTACCAAGATTCCGAGCGAATATTTGGGCCGAGTGTGATGTCAGCCGCCGAGCTCGAGGAGCTCGATGGCTTTGAGATTTTGCCGGCGGTGAGCGATGCGGTGAAGGTGGGCATCTACGCTGAGTACGCACTTTCAATCGGCCTGGATCTATCTGACACCTCAGCCCTCTATCTGCGCTCACCCGATGTTTCACCTTCAGCTGGAAAGAAGGTGAGCGGCTAGTGGAGATCAGAGTTGTGCACAGTGATGATCTTGCTGAGGTAATGGCTCTTGAGCACGAGACCTTTCCAAGTGATGCCTGGACCCAGGAATCGATGGCGGCAGAGCTCGCCTCGCCTAACGGTTACTACATCGGATTGTTCGACCCAGAGCTAGTTGGTTATGCGGGGCTGGCCACCGTTCCTGGGAGTTTCAGCTCAGATGTTCAGACCATCGCGGTTTCGGCTTCGCATCGCGGTAAAGGTTTGGGTAGGAAGCTACTCGAGGCTCTGGTTGCCCATGCAAAGCGGTTAGGTTCGGAACAGATTCTGCTTGAGGTTAGGGTGGACAACGAGCCTGCGATCAAGCTCTACCAGAGCTTTGGTTTCGAGCGCATTGATGTGCGAAAGCGCTACTACCAACCAGATGATGTTGATGCGTTGATCATGCGACTGAAGATCCAACAGCCTTTGGTGCTGGGAATCGAAAGCACCTGCGACGAGACCGGCGTCGGTATTGTGCGTGGAAATCGACTCCTTGCCAACGCCCTGCACAGCTCAATGGATGAGCACTCAAAATACGGCGGTGTGGTCCCAGAGGTTGCGGCCCGAGCCCATCTTGAAGCCATTGCTCCAACGCTAGAAAAAGCGCTTCAAGAAGCCGGAGTCCAGCTCAAAGACATCGATGCAATTGCTGTAGCGAATGGCCCAGGGTTGGCCGGTGCCCTTATGGTCGGTATTGGAGCGGCCAAGGGTCTAGCCCTTGCGCACGATAAACCAATCTATGCAGTAAACCATCTCATCGGGCACGTCGGTGCTGATGTATTGGAGCGCGGTTACGTGCAGCTCCCAACCATTGCCCTTTTGGTTTCTGGTGGGCACACATCTTTGCTGCTAGTTCGAGACCTGCTCGGCGATGCTGAACTTCTCGGCGAGACCATCGATGATGCAGCTGGCGAGGCTTTTGACAAGGTAGCCCGAGTCCTTGGGCTTCCCTACCCAGGTGGACCGCAGATAGACAAGCTTGCTGCCATCGGTAGCCCAAGTGCTATCAGATTCCCAAGAGGGCTCTCACTTCCCAAAGACATGGACAAGCATCGCTATGACTTTTCCTTCTCGGGGCTCAAAACAGCCGTCGCCCGCTACGTTGAGAAGGCCGAGCTGGAGGGAGTGGAGATCAATCCAGCCGATGTCGCCGCCTCATTCCGAGAGGCGGTTGTCGATGTTTTGCTGACCAAGGCGTTAGATGCTTGTGAGCGATTCCAGGTTCCACGACTATTGCTTGGCGGGGGAGTCGTTGCGAACGCCAGACTGCGAGAGGTTGCTCAGCAGCGTTGTGATGAGCGCGGGATTGAACTTCGCATTCCTAGGTTTTCGCTGTGCACCGATAACGGGGCGATGATCGCTAGCCTCGGTGCACAACTTGTGATGGCGGGTCATGAACCGAGCTCGATTGGCTTCGGTGCCGAGTCAACTCTCGAAGTAACTACCGTTCAGACTCTCTAGTTTCTCCCAGCTTTCTTCCAAACAACCTCCAGCTAAGAGGTCTTTACTTGGCCTTGTTGAGAGCAACAGAAAGAAGTTTTGAAATGGCAGAAAAGAAAGAAACTCAGCCTGAGGTTGAGACCGCTTCGGCAACCACAGTTAAGCGTGAGAAGTTTGACTTCACCAAGCTAAACACTTTGGCAGTTGTTTCGCTTGCCTCAGCGATCAGCGGCATTGGAGCGTTGATCGCGGTAATAACGGGCCATGTTTCACTCGCACAAATCAAACGAAGTGGCGAGAGCGGACGTGGGCTTGCAATCGGTGGTCTGGTACTTGGATATATCCACATCGCACTTTGGATTATTTTCGTGCTGCTCGGTGTTATCACTAAGGCACTGATCTATTCAGGTGTACTCGGACTCCAGCCGGGTGGGCCTGAATTCTTCGAATTCCAAAGAGGATTCGACGGCATGCACATGTGGCGTGACCGTTAGTCACTCCGCTAGGAGAGCCATCTAGCGGATTGGCTTGCAGAAAAGTGCTTTGCGGGCACCGCCCACTTTGGTGAGAATCAAGGTAGCGGTGCCCGCTCCCTTTAACTTGAGTTTCGGTCTAAGTTGCTCGGGGGTAATGTCAACGCCACGCTTTTTGATCTCGAGGATGCCAATTTCCCTGGCTCGACACCAAGCCGCTATTTGTTTCTCATCAAGTGGTAACTCTTCAATCAGTTCGTAGCTTCTAAGCCACGGAGACTGGGTGGCAGCTTCTGAGCTTAGGTAGGCAATGTTTGGGCTGATCAATCTAAGCCCGAGCTCGGAGGCAAGGTTCCCCATCAAACCGGAGCGAATAAGCGAGGAGTCTGGTTCGTAGATGTATCTCCCTAGTGAACCTACTTCTGCACTCACTACCTCAGTAGCCCTATACCGATGGCTCTCATGCCCAAGCTTCAGGGCGCTCCGAGTGCCTTGGTCCCCGAAGCCAAACCACAGAGTTAGTTCGACCAAATCTCCATCATGAGACACCCATTCAGCTTGCGCGTCTTCAGGGATGAGTTCCAGCGGGAAGGCGGGACCAAGTTTTACTCCGGATGGCCTGGTTCGAGCGAGTGAATAAATCCAGGTCAAACTTGGCGAAAAGTCATCCGGCCCGACAACCCGATGCCGCTCACCGGTATGGCTTAGGTCTCTGCGAGCTGGGTCGAACCACAGGCCTTCAGATTCGATAGAGATCTTCTCGGCAGCAGATTGAATCACCTTTGCATTCTCAAAGCCTGCCAGGTTGAAGCTAGCAAGGGCAGCGGTTGGCGGGTCCTGTTCAATAGCAGTGACCGCGAGTCCTGCCGCGGCAAACGCGAGAGAATCAGCGCCAATCCCGCAGCCTAGATCAGTGACCGAGGCGATGCCGAGCTGTTTGAATCGCCCAGCGTGGTGAGCGGCGACTGCAAGTCGGGTCGCCTGCTCCAAACCCGCCTCGGTAAAGAGCATCTCCTTGGCAAACGGTCCGAACTTAGCGGCTGCTTTTTTGCGCAGCTTTAGCTGAGTCAACACCTGCGCGGAAAGCTCAGCTGAGGCACCCTGCTTACGCAAGATCCCAATCAGTTTAAACGGATCTGTCTCAGCCGAGTCGCTCTCCAAAGCGCGCAGCAGCGCCAATCCCTCTGAGGTTAGGAGCTGGTCAATCTGACTCACAGCACAACGCTATCGGCAAATCGCTAGCACTCGCCTTGACTGAGTGCTAATTAGGTTCTAATCTTTTATTAGCACTCGCATCCCGAGTTTGCTAAAGACAAATCTTTAGAAAAGAAGAGGTCAAAGTGTCGGTTTCTATCAAGCCACTCG
>JACCEA010951649.1_pt1 | contig 10499 bp, 7 predicted proteins | sample 7449851 | NCBI WGS metagenome assembly JACCEA01 (sample SAMN15323453, study PRJNA562643) | freshwater metagenome | isolation source: river surface water | place: USA:Blue River Watershed | collected 2017-08-18 | reverse complement strand
TTCAAGCTATCAAATCAGCTCGCGAACATATCCAAGATTGCGACAAAGCCTTTCAATTGATTGAAGATACTATTGATGCATTAAAAGACAATGTGAATGATTACTATAATATCTTTATGGAAACTGGTGATACTGCAATGATTTTTGATAAATTTGTTAATGATTTACCGGAAGATTTTGACATCGATGCCACCACGATGGAACAGTTCAAGCGTATTATTCTATTCTTTCGAAGCAAATATAATGACACATCTGATAATGTAATCCAAATATGCGATATATTAGATAACATTATTATGCAACTAGAAGATGACAATGATACTAATCAATAAATGCGAATATGGTCCTGATAAAATTGATTTTTTTTATATTAATACATTAAGCAAATATGGTAGCCCTCGATAAGACATTATATCGTCAAATGAAACTAGCATATAAGAGATCCAAGATTAATATTTTTAATAATGGTACTACGATCGTATTTCCACGTTACGTGGTTTCAGATCTATTTGCTGGCGCGTTGATGATTACTGGTACAGTCATGATTGCTACTTCATATTATCAATTTGGTCCGAGGTCTAAGGATATCACTGAAATGAAGCTTGGTCAAGCTAAGATGTCTAAGGATATCTCTGAATTGATGATTAGTCAAGCTAAGATGTCTAATGATATCACTGAAATGAAGCTTAGATTGACTAAGCTTGAAGTTGCTCAAAATAGGATGTCTGAGAATATTGCTAAGATGTCTAAGATTATTGCTAATATGTCTGAGGATACTGCTCAGATGAAGGTTGGTCAAGCTAAGCTCGAATCTTTTATCTTGCAACTGATTTCTAATCAAAAGTAATGGCGTTGCTATGAATGTTTTTGGGAAGTAACAGTAGGCGCGGGGTCGAAAAGTCTTCTCTTTTTTTGTATAAAAAACTGGTGATAGATATATAGCACGATATGATTGAGACTGAATGTGCGTTGAATAAGCCAGAGAATAATAATGGGACTTGTTTAGACAAAGAGCATTTACAGCTTATAGCCAAGCATGAACCTAATATTTCTGAGCCAATTGTGTCTATCCAAGTATTAAAGAAGGAGACTCGTTGTGATTCAGATAAATGTGTGATTGAAAAGATTAATATTCCAATCAAGGTAAAGGAGCAAATTAAGCGTGAGGCATTGAAGACGAATGCCGAATCTTTGGATGGTAACTATTGGATAAACAATACTGAGATTGATACTTGTATGAGTCAGTTACGTAAGCAGTATCCTGGATTCGCCCATACTTTCATCCATATGTCAGACTTAAAATCATTTCCTCCTAGTAATTTAAGTTCGTACGACTATACTGTGAAGTCTCTATTGGAGTTAGACCTCGCCGACTGTATCAGACGAGCCCTCAATGGAGAGCCTTGTTGTACGAACTTATCTACATACAATAACGTTCCTTTGACATCTATTGGAATAGTCTTCAACACTGATTCATCTAAAGGATCTGGCCAACATTGGTTTGCTGTATACATATCATGGGATACGCCTGATAGTGATAGTGATAATAAAAAAAAGGTAGTAATTGAAGTGTTTAACTCTGGTGGGACCGATATAGACTCAAAGATATTTCAAGAGTATTGGGAAGATCAGCGTTTGAAGATAGCCAAAGCGACAGGCCTTAAATGTGAATATAATTTAGTATCTAGCATACCGCATCAACGGGATGATACTGGTAATTGTGGGAGTTATAGTTTGTTCTATATTTACTCAAGGCTGCGTGGCGTTAAACCTGAGCGGTTTGATAATGTTAAAAAAAAGATTACTGATGAAGATATGCAAAAGTTCCGAACCGTTTTGTTTCAAGTATGATTTAAGTTTGGTCTTTACTCAGCGCCTCATAAGGGTAGTAAATTATTTTTTTCTTGCTATTGGTCTTTCTATATTCTAGTTCCATACTTCGTGCCTTTGCTTCTACCAATTCAATGATACAAGATTTATTGGTGCACTTGTTAGGTATTTTTAGTTTCTTGGCAATGACTACTAATGCTTCCATTGGTAGGAACTTCATAGTGATACCCTTTGAATGGGGATCTGTTAGGTCTCTTATTTTGAGCATGTTGAATATGCTATTATCAATTCTTTCATAGTAGATAATCAACTTATCAGGGTACTCCCATTGCTGGATTTTGTAAATATTGTTATACTCTGTCCATAATATTTTATGTTTCATAATAGCATCGAATGAGATCACCTTGGGTATGTACATAACATAATGCCCAATAGGGAAGTCAGACATGTTTATCTTCGATGGGAGCTTCCCCTCAATAAATGCTTTCTTCCAAGGCGTGCCAGTCATGATTGCATATTTCTTGTATGTGGGTGCAATGACTGAACTCATAGCATCTTTAATTGTTATCACCATGTAATGGCTTTCATAGTATTCCAATAGGTCGCAGATCATATTAGCATTTACCGAAGACTTCTTTTTATTGAATACAAACTTCGTGACCATAATGATGATATACTCTATGAGCTTGGTGTGTGTTTCCAAAGTGAATTGCGATATGCGTTTCTCAATAGCTCCTTTGATAGTTTTATTTGTATTATAATCTTCAAGGATGTTATTGACGATCTCATCTATTTGAACAAACTTGGTCCAATCATTGAGTAGTACTTCTAAATCTATTTGCATATCATTCTTGACAAAATTATTAGAAGCTATCAGCTCATGAAGATCGGTAACTGGTTTATACACATCTTCCAAGTAAATGATTTCTTGACCATTTGGAATAGCTGAGTGGATAATCTTGTATATATTTCCGTCCAATGAAGTAACTACTTTAGAAGCCCCCCAAATCGTATCAGCAATTTGATTAGGCGTGAGTATGGGTTTGTTACCAACACCAAGCACATCTATGGATCGTTTATCCATAGTCATGAAATCATTTTCTCCAAAGCTAAGCTCTTGGATAGCGTATCTAATGGCTCCTTCTGATATGAGTTGCGTATCCATTTCAATATTAAATGGAGGATTTCTTACCATAGAAATTAACGTATCGATCATCACTATTGGTTGTATCTCTAATAAGATTCGTTTGATAATAGTCTTGCAGATGTTAAGCTCTTGGTCGATATAAAAGATATTATGTTTGAGGTTGTATTGTAGTTGCGTTTGCGAGACCTGTTTCATGGCTTTATATTTTTGCATCATATCCGTTTGTAGAGGAAAGGTATCTCCAATAAGTTTTGGCGTTTCTCTAGTCTTGAATCTGAAGTTGATAAGATAGTCAATGGATTGGTCAAACAGTATACGTTCAATGGATAATATGCTCTTGTAGCTATCCATCTTTATCTTGTAGCTTTCTTCTTCCAATGACAGTATCTCTTTAGATTTGCTATTAGTACTGGTAACAAATATTTGTATTTCAACCGTTCTCAACTCCTTTGGTAGTAGTTCATGTGAGTTCTTTCTAATACCTCTGCCAACGATTTGAATCAACTTTGATATACTGGCTGGTTGGTGAACCACCATTAAGTGTCTACATGCTTTCAATGTATGGCTCTCACTCATAGCTTTTGATCCTAACAATATTTTGAATGATTCACCATTAGTGTTATCAGGTGAGTTATACTTGCGTAGATAAGCTGCTTGCATGTTCTTCGAAAGGTAACCAGTAATGGTAAGAAACCTAACTGGTCTAAAGGCACATTTGGTTTTATTGTTATGTTCCTTGAATAGCAAATCGCAGTCCATACATATCGAGCTATCTCCAGGTTGTTCATTATCTTCTAGTATCCCATTGGTGCGTAATATGCGACAAAGTAAATCTACACCTGAGCCCTTTACAAATGGGTGATACACGAATATCTTTCCATGTTGTTGTCCCTTCAATCGCATAATCTCAGAGATCAAAGCAAAGTATTTCGATGAGTAAGTTTGTAGCTTATCCAGTTTGAATGTATCACTAATAAGCAGCTTGTTAGATGTCTCTTTATATGGGGAGATGCCTTCCTTTATCTCATCTCTAACTAATGGAAATTGGTATAGTAGGTCTTTATTCTTCTTACCAGACTTGAAGACAAAATCTTTTAGAGTATTTGACTGATGCTTCTCAATAGATTCGTCTTCATCTCCGTCTCCATCTTCGCCCTCGTCTTCATCTTCATCTTCATTATTTTTGTTATCTCTGCTACGTGTTCTACTCTTTAAGTAGCTATCGTAGAGCGTTTGATGTTCCTTACTCATCGGGCATCTTACAAATTTCAAATAAGGTATCAATGGTATGGTTTCTCCTTTGAACATTCCTTCTGGGTACTGGATAGGATTATCATCCATGATGTAACTGATATGACCTGAGCTTTTATCGATGATAGTTTGTCTCCCCGCTTTGGTAATATTCTTGTCGCTATCGAATATATCTTCCATCTGTATCCGATCTTTTTGCGAATACAGTAAGTTAATGATCGGCACAATTTCTTCTGGATTTGAGTTGAATGGTGTTGCTGATAAGTACATAAATCGTAAGCAATTTTGTTGCGACTCATCCCAGTTGGGGTTATAAAGTTTTGGAATAGCAAAGTAATCATTAATGATCTGCAATGTGAGGCCGTATATATTGACATCGTCCTTGTAATAAACATTATGCACCTCATCGCAAATGAAGAGACTATGGCTGAGAGACTGGATGAACCCATGATTCAGTCGAATACTCCCATCTTTGATCCAAGAAATGATCTTGGTTATATCATTGATATAAGAGAGCGACGACTCTGAGTTTTTCGTTCCTGTTTTTTTGTTAAAATCTTCAACATTAATGATTCTCAAGAAGAGCTGCCTATAACCGTAAAACTGGAAGATACCATTCATGCGTCTATCTGATATGCGTCTAAATAGTTTATTCTGCAACGTATTAAGCTTATCCATAATGAGCGTATTCTCATGTGCGTTTGCTTGTAAGTCTTTGAGTTCCTTGTATTCATCCGAGCTAACAAACCCAAATTCCGGATGATTGATGAGTTCAGCTTTGAAGATATCCTTTGTAAAGCCTACAATAACAATTGATCTGATATCGTTATACGCAGAATTTTTATCATTACGCATAACAGTTCTGTATTGTTTTTGGTACTCATTGGCGACCGATAGTGATGTAATAGTCTTACCAGTGCCAGTTCCATGAATGAGTAATATTGAATTGATGTCCGCCAATGGGTTAAACAGATTAGCTATGAATGATTGGTACGTATTCAGGATAAGTTTTTGTTGTTGATTGAGGAGTGCATCAATGGGCGTATAGTTGCCAGTATGGTGTGCATCCCCATACAACGCATATTGCTTTTGCAAGGATATGTCAAGGGTGGCCTTATCCATTGGTATATTATATGCATCCATAGAGTTTGTAATGAAGAAGAGCAATGAGATTAGTTTCCAAACATGAAGGTATCGTGAGACCAATGTATAGTGCTCTTGCCTGATTCTGTAGTGATGAAACGTTCTGTGCAAATATATCTTTTAATGCCTGTAAATAGAGTCATATCAGCATGGCAATTAACCGTTGAGGATGATAGATCAATTGATACATTTCTCCAAGGTCCTTCAAAGCCTTTTACAAATCTGGACAGATTCTTGTACATACCCTGTCTATTGATAACATAGAACGCCGCAGATGGGATGATACTATCAGTGGATACCCAAAGAGTGGAGTCGTCTTCGAACATGCCCATACTCTTTCGGTTCCAATGTGGTGGGGTACAACATGTATGAAGTTGTAGCAACTCCCAATCTTTAGGAGCAGTTGATATCAAGAAATCCCAATCGATATCTTGTTTGATGATAGCATCATCTTCAGCTATAATCACATAATCTAATCCTTGATGATAAGCCATATGTCTTGCTTTAAGGTGCGAAGCGAGACATGCATATTCAGTATCCACAATAGTAAAACAAATCAAAGGACTTGTTATCTTTGGCATAGTTAGTGGCGTATCTGCGTGTACTCTTATAGGATTCCAATATGAGGCCAATCTTCCTAAGAATCGGTTCTTGCGATCAATAGATTTATCCAAGTTAATGTAGAACAGATCTATCTTATTCATCGGTTTAGAGTTTCTTATGAGAGACACTAATTCTTGGTTGACTACTGTCGGTTTAAATCTTGTCAGTACTCCGAACCAGATATTATTGAAATAGAGTATCAGCCCAATAATACAAAAGATTATCGATAAGAAGTAAATGATATTAGGTTGCATGTTATATTCGTCTTTGGCTGCTATAATCATCCATACAAAAAAAGATACAATGATAAGTCTAACAGTTATTAGCTGGTAGCTACTGATGGTTAGTTAATATATTCAATTTCTATTTTGAGGCTCCATTGAGTGTTGAGTTTGATATGGCGTCCAGATGATGTTTTCAAATAAAAGTTAATAGTCTTTGGATCAGATAGATTCTCTGTATATCTCTTGGCAAATAATGAAGCATGTATAGGCACTACATGTTCATCTGAGAATGTAGGTACATATGAGTTATTATTGATTTGGCTGATTGGAATAGAGAATACACATTCGTAAAAAGTCGCCGAGCTATTGGATCCAGTAACGATAAGGCTTGCATCATAATTGTACTTGATTAGATCACTGCAAACAAACAAATACTCAGCAATATAGGCTTGTTCGAATATAGCAGCTGGTTGTATGCCTGTGTAAGATGTTGCTCCAAGATATAACTTTTTTTGAAACCCAAGGTACCTATGAAGAGACCCATAGTTGTTCCTCCCATCTCCTCTATCAAACCTAAACCCTATTCCAAACACAGTTGCAGGACTAGTTGCAATGGTAATCTTATGTGATGTGTAATCATATGCTACACTGAACGTTGGATGTGGACCTGGAAAGTTAGATGAGTAACGATTAAGCTCAGTTGCAATCAAGCTTGTAAGATCATTAACATTGTATATGTATCCATCCTCAATTGGTAAGCTAATGGTGGTATCTCGAGCATCTAAATAGTTTTCTATCAAGACGCCATTGTTATCATAAAGGTCCATCTTGCAAGCGATATCCGTGTAGTTGTCATACTGTTTGAACGTAGAGCTATATGCTTGATTAGCAATATGAATAGATTCATACCCATAGAGCGGTGGTATGTTGCCACCTTTGTAAGTGTAGTTACCTGTGTAGCTTTTATTTCCGAAACCAATAAGCGGTCCAATCGAAACTTTGGATGAGAAGTCCATTGAGAACTCAACACCGTTACTGGTGAAGATGGTATAGCTACTAAGCAAATCGCTATTGTCTCTGTATACATCCCGTGTATGCGTGATCACATTATTGTAATAGACTTGGAAGACATTTGTCCCCAATGTGGTATTGATGCTCGCAGCCAATAAAGAGGCAAGGTCTTCATCTGTTCTTACGATATCCGTAGCATTTTGAGAAAGGTTTAGATTGATCGATACGAGTTGCCCAGTCGATGGGTACGCGATTGATAGTTGGTAGTTAGATGTCCCAATAGTTTCATATTCATAGTCGATGAACATGTGTTTCAAGTTGATAGATTCTATCTTGCCACTGAAGATAGAATCAGGTAGTGTGATATTGACATCGTTGTTAATATCATTGACTTCATCTCTGTAAAGATTCGAAACGATGAAGGTGCGTTTGTCTCTCCCCATTGCTATATGTGATAGAATAGTATGAAATGTTTTTGATATTAAGCCTAAGATAGCAAGACCAATATAGGATCACGATGAATGCGAGAGAGTATTCTATTGTGATTAAAGATATAGCTTCACGGCTGGAGCAGCTTCCCAATGAAACTCTTTCAATGAATGTAGTGCAGTTCTGTAGATCTCGCAACATGAAGGTTATCCAAAAGAATTTACCCAATGGTAAAGACCTATTGACGCATATTGCGGACTTATACATGAACTACTTGGACCCAGCAATCTTAGAAAAAGAACAAGATGCAATCGATAATAAGATGCGAGATTTGCATAAGGCACCCAGCGCGTTAGACCATTTAGAGAAAGGCCTGGTCCGTCTCGGTGTTGGTCATGTTGGTTCTAGCAATATGTGGTTCATGAGTCGTTGCATGCATGTAGATATAGATTCTCTCAACAGAAATATTTCCAATGACTATGGTACCTCTTTGACTAACTTTGCATTCACTATGTCTTCTCGCAATGATCGTGCCGCATTAGGCTCCGGTATCATTCCTACAAGAATTATCCCTGTCAATGTTTCTTATATGAAGATCGGCAAGGTGGTTCTACCATATACAGCTACTATGGGTGCGGCTAATCCTATGCGAGAGATCACTCTTTCATTCACTGGTATCCGGAGTAATGGTACTCTCATCAGTAACCCTTCTTTCACAGAGACTATCCACTTCAGCTTCACCTTTATCCGAAGCACCATCAATACTAATCTTGTCGAACTCACACCTGTCAATGAATATTGTAAGTTTGATCCACCACTCACGTACTTGGATGATTTGAGTTTACGATGGAACGACCCAAGATATGCTTGCAACTTCAACTTGGATAGACTCACACCGCAAACCATCAATTATGCATCTACTGGCGACATCATATTCGCACAGGCACATAATCTTATCACCGGAGACATCATTGTTATCAATGGATTATCTACCTTTGATGATGCAGCCAACTCAGCCCTATTAGCTCAAATCAATAATCCAAGAGGTATCGCTATTACAAAAGTAAATGATACTACCATCAATATTGGCATCAACCTAAGTCTCCTCGTGAGTCCCGATAATAGCGCCAAACCAGTCATTACCTTCATTACCAAATGCTTTCGATTCCCATTGGAGATTGGATACCAACTCACTGATGATAACGCATAATCATGCAACTTTTTCCCAAAAGTAAGTAGAAAGTTGTTTCCAAAAATGCTTCACCATGGCTATGAGACATGTATGCGACACTTTTTTTTGAAAAAAAAATAGAGCCACTATCTATGGATAAGATGTACATGCAAATACAAGGATACTATGATGGTAGCCCAACCTTGACTCATACAAGGATACTTTGATTGTGTTTCGACCTTGAGTCATACAAAGATACTATGATGGTGTAGCTACCTTGCCACATACAAGGCTACTATGATGGCGCTACTACCTTGGCACATACAAGGCTACTATGATGGTGTAGCTACCTTGCCACATACAAGGCTACTATGATGGCGCTACTACATTGAGTCATACGGATACTATGATGGTGTAGCTACCTTGCCACATACAAGGCTACTATCTTAGTAAAATTACTTCATATCATAATCTTATCATCCATACCATAATATGTCGATAGTATCTATTGAGCTTCTTATAAAAATTGATTTTGTTTTGGAAAACAATATACTATTATATTAACAAGCAACCATGTCCAAGAGCTACGCATCGGCGTTACTAATGGAAACTCAAACTGATGATGAGCCAATTGTCATACAAGACAAAAGTCAATTCATAGTTAGCTATGGCATAGCTTGTGCAAGGAAGAATCAATCTTCCGGTAACTATGAGATCTTAATGATCAAGAAAAGAGCTACCTATGCATTCGTCGACTTCATTAGAGGTCGCTACAATCCAGAGAACCAAAGTGAGCTTGCATATACTTTCAATCAAATGACTATCAATGAGAAGATCCTGATTAAGAGTTGCAACTTCGATACCATTTGGAATTACTGTTGGGGGCGTTCCCCTGAGAAGCCATCTGAGAAGGGTATGTACAATCGTTCTTCAAAGAAATTCAAAGAATTGGTGGCGATGGACAATGGTGATAGGATTGATAATCTTATCAAGAAGTCTACGCATGGAGATCTACTATGGGAGATACCTAAAGGTCGTCTTCATAAGAATGAGTTACCATTACAAACAGCCATTAGAGAGTTCGAAGAAGAAACTGGTATCAAGCAAGATGCATACCAATTGCTCCCAGAAGAAGGTACCATTGAATACACATTCACAGACAACAATGTCAAGTACAAATACATCTACTATCTTGCCATCATCAATAGATCTGCTCACCCAAGATATGATTTCAATAATGAACACATGATACTCGAAGTAGTAGACATCAAGTTCTTACCAGCTACAGCTATCCAACAGTTCAACAATAATAGGCTACATCAAACGGTTCGAATCATCATCAAGAAGCTTAAGAAATACTTTTAGTCAAGACGTATCTTGCATACAAGATCGGATTATGAAACTTTTTTTTATCTTTCCATACAAGGCTACTATGATGGCGTTCCTACCTTGACTCATACAAGGATACTATGATGGCGCTACTACCTTGACTCATACAAGGTTACTATGATGAAGCTACTACTTTGGTGCATACAGGGACACTATGATGGTAACCCAACCTTGCCATATACAAGGATACTATGATGGAGATACTACCTTAACTCATACAAGGCTACTATGATTGTGTTTCGACCTTGACTCATACAAGGCTACTATGATGGCGCTACTACCATGACTCATACAAGGCTAC
>JACCEA010064563.1_pt1 | contig 10499 bp, 9 predicted proteins | sample 7449851 | NCBI WGS metagenome assembly JACCEA01 (sample SAMN15323453, study PRJNA562643) | freshwater metagenome | isolation source: river surface water | place: USA:Blue River Watershed | collected 2017-08-18 | reverse complement strand
GGACGAGAACATGTGATTCCAGCAGCCTTTGCTGCGCGATGCAAAGTATCTTGGAGAACATCCCCAGTTAGCGCCATGATTCCCTTTTCCACCATCGCTTCAACAATGATTGCGCCAACTGTGTCACCAGCGCCAACAGTGTCTGCAACAACAATCTTCACACCTGGAACTTCCACTGCGCCATCTGCGGTGTAACCCTTGAGGCCTTGGCTGCCACGAGTGACAACAACGAGTGCTGCGCCATCTTGGACCCAACGCTCGGCAACTTCATCGATTGTCTTATCTGGAAATAGCCAAGCAAGATCATCATCACTGACTTTTATGACAGATGAGATCGCCGCCCACTTTTCGACCGATGCTTCATAGAGATCGCGATCACCCATCACAGATGGACGAATATTTGGGTCATAGACAATCGGTGCAAACTCTGCGACTTGTAGCGCCCAGTCAAAGAGAACCGCTTCACTTGGCTGGATCACGGTAACGAGAGTTCCGATATGTAGAACGCTTGGCTTGTAACGAGAAGGATCTGGCAACCAATCGAGTGAGAAATCAAATGTTGCAGTTCCTTCAATTTTAAATTCATACGATGCGCTGTTATTTGCATCCAATGAAACGATTGCTAAACATGTTGGCTTATCGCTGTTCAGAGCGAGATCGAGCTTGACTTCATCATCGAGAAGTTCTTTACGTGCTGCAACGCCATATTCATCGGTAGAGATGCCATCGATGAAGTGAACGTCATGACCTAGGCGAGCGAGCGCCTTTGCAGTGTTTGCTGGTCCGCCGCCGACATGTGGCTTACGCTCGGTCGAGCCCGGCGCCACCGGAATCAGATCGATCAATACTTCGCCGCAGACCCAGATACTCATGGGGCCATTCTGCCGTAAGGGATAGCCATATGCACATATACAAAAAGTATTCTGATTGATTTTAAATTCTTTTGAGAAATTGTCGGAATCTGAGTTACTATTTAGCCACGACAAACCGGAAACGGGGCGTCGTCCGCCTGAGGCTCCTTTATAAGGAGCCTTCAGTGCTTTTAGGGCCAAATTCTTGGTTGATACCAAGGATGAATGCAGGGCTCAACTATCTGCCATAGCTTTCTCATCCGCATTCGCTCATACTCATTATCTTTAAAGTGATCTTCCATTCTTCTATAAAGATAGACGATGAGATCTGCAATCTGGATTCCTACATGTGCTCTTGAATCAATGTACTCAACTCTTACTATGTTCTTAAGTAAGCGAGGAAAGGTGCCTCCAGTTGATGTGACTTTGTACTCAAGAAAAAGGTCGCCCAATCGTTTCTGTTGCGGGGCTTCATCCGAGTAGATAACTAAGACATCATTTTGTAATTCTGCATATCTATCAAGTGCATCTAGCAAATGTTTGTGACTCTCCTCCTCTGGAGGATTTGGGTATGGGTATTTATCTGCCATCGCTTGATAATCAACCCCTCGAATGACCACGACTCCGTCGATTTCTGCAATTTTCTTGAGGCACATCTTGTAGATATCGAGTTTCGCCTTAAGTTTTCCTTTAAGGGGCTCCCACCCATCAAGGTGATTCATTATTCGGTGACCGTGGAATTCTGTATCGAATTGAACTCCAAATTCCATGGCATACCGTTTTGCTTCATTCATTCGGGCTTCCACCTCCACCAGCTGTTCTATTCGAATTACATAAGCTGCTTGGAAATAACGGTCTTCGGAGTAGGACTCATCTGTGAAGGCTAAAAGCATCCGGTCATTCTTTAGATTTCGGCTAGACCAAATGAGAAATCTCGCTGGTGGGTTCCCTAATGGAGCAGCCGGCCGGCCAGTAGGCTTGATCCATGCTGACCTTGCCTGAGACCGACCTTGTCGTCCACGAACTATGCCTAGGAGGCAATGTCTTCGGCTGGGGGGCCGATGAGAGCGGTTCTAGGGCCGTTTTAGACGCCTATAAGGGCCACGGGGGCAACTTCATCGACACCGCAGATGTCTATAGCGAGTGGAAGGAAGGCAATGTCGGCGGCGAATCCGAGTCCATCATCGGCCGCTGGCTGCAGGGCCAGGATCGATCTAAGTTCGTCATCGCCACCAAGGTTGCCAAATTGTCTACCCGCCCTGGCCTTCGCCCAGAGAACATCATCGCCGCCTGCAACGACTCTTTAAAGCGCCTGCAAACAGATTACATCGATCTCTATTACTCACACCACGACGATAAAGATGTGCCAATTGCAGAAACGTTGGGCGCTTATCAACAGTTGATTAACGAGGGCAAGGTTCGTTATATCGCTGCATCACAACACACTGGTGCGCGTCTGCAAGAAGCTCTTGATATTGCAGAACGTGAAGGTTTGCCAAAGTATGTCGCGCTGCAAGATCACTACAATTTGATGGAGCGCAATCCATTTGAGTCTGAGCAATCTGAGGTTGTTCTCAATAATGGAATCTCTGCGCTGCCTTTCTATGCACTGGCTCGAGGTTTTCTTACCGGCAAATATCGCAAGGGTGTCACCGTTGATTCTATTCGCGCAGGCGGGGTTGCAGATTACGAAACCGACCGCGGTTATGCAGTCGTCGATGCGCTGACAGAGATTGCGCGATCACATAATTCGACTCCATCTGCGATTGCACTTGGGTGGTTGCGTGCTAACCCGGCGGTTTCAACACCGATTGCATCTGCTCGCACAGTCGAACAACTCGATGAAATTATCGAAGTTGTTCACTTAAGCGATCTTGAGGTCAAGATCCTTAATCGCGCATCTGCTTAGTTCTGCGCAGCAATTTCATCGGCAAGTGCCGGGCCAACGCCCCACGCACTATCTTCATGGCGATCGATGCACCACGCACTGTATGCAGATAGCTCTGGCTGTCCAAAGAATTTAATTCCGTCATCACCTGTCACCATCAATGCCGTCGCGATTGCATCGGTTAAGCCGCCATCAGGGCCAAGGACAGTTGCACTGCGAGCACCGATTGCAATCACACCGGTGTATGGATCGATGATGTGGGCACCGCGTTCGTAGGTTCCAGATGTTGCAATAGCGCCATCAAAGATCTCAAAGATACGCAGCACTTCTTGCTTGTTATCGGGGTTGGTCACACCGATCTTCCAGGGCTCAACTTCGCCGCTGGCAGTTAGGTTTCCGCCGCGCAAAGTTAAATCGCCAGCTGCATTCACCTGGATATGGCCGCAGCCAGCATTTAGCAACATCTGAGCAACACGATCTGCCGCCCAGCCCTTCACATATCCCGATGGATCAAAGCCGCCGGCGACCGCCCAGGGGTCAAATGCTCCATCAGTTAAATACTTAGCGTTCTGGCAGGCATCCCATACTTCCTGCACATCGCCAGGACATTGCCCGATTTCAATCTCACCGCGACGAAGACGTGAGATAAACGAATTTTCTTTATAGGTTGAGAATGCGTTATCAACATCGACGACAAATTCCTTAACTCCTTCGATCGCTGCATCGATTGCAGCTCGATCAATTACCGTTGATGCAGCGCTGATATAGAGAACGGTTCCCCAGACCTCTATCTCATATGCACCACGTGCAATCGACAATTACATCCACCCTGCTTTAGTCAGCGCAGATTGCAATGAGATATACCAAGCGTAGGCAGTGTAAGAAGCACCAGAGCATCCTGTGATATTTGCGCTCTGGGCAGCAAGCGTTTTCTGTCGCATTACCGGAACTGCCATATCTGTATACCGTTGATCTCGGCCAGATGGCGCCTGCACTGCAACTGCATCTGTGATCTTGCCATTATTAATTGTGATCTTTACTTGGACTGTGCCATAACGCATTGTGTATGGGTCACCGGTAAATGTTCCTGATTGAGCCTTTCCACTTGCAGCTTGTGTTGCGCTTGGCGCAGGAGTTGCAGATTTTGTTGCTGTTGGGGCGCTCTTTGTGGGAGCTGGAGTAGCAGATTTTGTTTCAGTTGATTGAGTTGTGGCTGCCGACTTCGTTGCGGCAGGAGTTGGATCTGTCGCTGCGGGTGTTGGATCTACCGCAGGCGTTGCTGTTGCATCTGTCGTTGTTGTTGCAACAGGAGCAAGATCGAGACCATTACCGAGTGCAGATTCAGTTGAAGATATTTGTGGCGGCGTGACAGCTAAGACGGCGCCTAAGCCACCGACTGTGCCACCTGCGATTAACCATGCGCGTTTCATATCCGTACTCTCTCCTGCCAACCTGTGAAGTAACTGAATTACTTATCTACCGAGCTTGCGAATTAATTCTTCTTTCCTGTGAGGAATTATCAACCACCGCTTACTGGGTGGAAGGCGAAGTCCTCATCGTGGAAGCGATTCTTGGGGACTCCTAGGTCCTCGGCAGCCTTGCGGACAGTTGCCACCAAGGCCTCTGGGCCACATACGTAGAAATCACTATCGGCAGCGCGGGGTGCATAGGACTTAATGAATTGAGCATCCATTGGGTAATCCTTACGTGAGCCCACGAGGTAATGAACTCGGACTCGGCCATTGGATTGGGCAACTAAGTAGTCGAGCTCATCAACCATGATCAACTCTTCACGTGTAGAGACGCGATAGAAGACATCCATCTGCACCGCTGATTTAAATTCCTCCATCAGTGCGCGAATCGGAGTGATTCCCACACCGCCACCGACCATCACCAAATGTGGCTGTGTCGCACGGCCCGCAGTGAATGCACCATAAGGACCTTCAACGAAGACTCGAGTACCTGGGCGAATATGTCGCGATGCTCGTGAGTGATCGCCTAAATCTTTAATGGTGATGCGCATATATTTATCAGTTGGCGCAGCCGATAGTGAGTAAGGGTGTGACATAAGAAAGTGGCCACGAGTTAAGAAGCGCCAGCTAAAGAACTGTCCGCCTTCTGCCTTTAATAACTTCACATTACGACCACGCATGATCACTGAGATCAACCCAGGCCCTTCAACAACAACTTTCTCAACAACGAGACCAACGCGGATCGAGCGCACCAATGGAAAACCAATGCGATAGATAATCACAGCTGCTGCCATCAATACATAGAGCGTTGTCCAATACAAACGATTGAGTGGATGGCCAACAAACATCTGACCGTTAAGAACCTGGTGCATAAATGATGCCGCGATTGCGACATAGGTATAGATATGGATAATCCACCATGTCTCATAGCTCATCTTTGCTCGCGCCTTCTTATAAGAGGTAACACCTGCAAGCATCATCAAGATAAAGCCAGCCATTGCTGGCCACATCCATGGGAAATCGCTCAAGAAGTTCCAGAGCTCTTTATATAAAGGGATCTGATCTTGACCTGCAAATGAGACCAGCACTAAGACGAAGTGAAGCAAGATTAAATAGAGCGACCATGGACCTAATTTGCGATGCCATGCGACAAGGCGGTCATATCCCACACCCTTTTCCACGGCAGGAATACGCGCCACAAAGAAGATCCCAACAAGGGCGAAGTAAGTGCCAATCAGGGCTGCAATACGCGATAGCGAGGCTGCAGCTGAATAGACCGAGTTGATATCGCCATAACGCATAGTCGTCGCCTGAAGGGCCAAGGTCAGGCCAAGGCCGATACCCAATAGCCATGCCGCCCAATCAACCCCAACAGTTGAATACTTCTTATAGGTCACCTGAGGTTTCATATCCTTAGTGTGAACCACCTCGCTGAGAATTACCTGCATGCCAGATGAGAGCGTGCCACGAAGATAAGATGCACCTATGCGCGTACTTATCACTGGTGGAGCAGGCTTTATCGGATCTCACCTTGCAGATGCTCTTCTGGCCCAAGGCGACCAGGTAGTCATCCTAGATAACCTCACCACCGGCTCACGCGCCAATATCGCTCACATCGAAAACCAGATTGAGATTCATCAAGGCGATATTCGCGATGAGGCTTTAGTTGCTTCATTGGTAAAGAGCGCAGACCTTGTCCTTCACATGGCAGCAGCCCTTGGCGTGAAGAACATTATGGAGAACACTGTCGAATCAGTATCTATTAACTTCACCGGTTCAGATGTTGTCCTCAAGGCTGCAACTGAACATGGCAAGCGCCTGATCATCGCCAGCACATCAGAGATCTACGGCAAGAACCCACAACAGCCACTGAATGAAGAATCCGATCGCGTAGTCGGTGCCCCACAGAAGATTCGTTGGACATACTCAGATGCGAAGGCGCTAGAAGAAGCAATTGCTCACACCCTTCATCGCACACATGGCCTAAAGGTCACCACTGTTCGCTTCTTCAACACAGTAGGTCCACGTCAGACTGGCCAATACGGCATGGTTTTGCCTCGCTTTGTGAAGCAAGCCCTCAACAACGAAGACATCACCATCTATGACGATGGATCACAGTCACGAGTCTTCTGCCATGTTGAAGATACAGTGCGTGCTGTTCTGGCTCTCGCTGCAGATGATTCAACAATCGGCGATTACTTCAATATCGGTGGCGTTGGCGAGACAACAATGAAAGAACTTGCACTCAAAGTCATTGCGCGAACAGGTTCAAATTCAAAGCTTGTCAACATCCCTTTTGATAAGGCTTATGGACCTGGCTTTGAAGATATGCAACGTCGAGTACCAGATATCTCTAAGGTAAAGGCAAAGCTTGGTTGGGAACCAACCCATAGCCTTGATTCCATTATCGATAGCGTGGCGAAAGAGATGAAGAATTAATGAGATTTCTAGTTACCAAGGAATTCACTGCTTGGTTCTCTAGTTTGGCTCCAAAGCCACATTCAATTGCTGTTGTAGGTGGAACTTCTCAAGATCCTGAAGTTGCAGAGATGAAGAGAATATTACCTTCCGCTAATCTTGATTATTTTGGTATTGAGAACCCATATTCGGATTCTAATTTTACTTACTTGGACTTGAATGATCCAAATCAAGATCTAAAGAAGAAATATGATTTGATTCTTTGCTCACAAGTACTCGAACATGTTTGGAATATTGAAAACACTTTTGATGTCTTAGTTGCATTGGTTTCAAAGAATGGTTTTCTATGGTTTAACTGTCCGGCTTCTAATATGGCTCACGGAAGTCCTTCCTATTATTCAGCGGGGTACACAGCGGAATTTGTTGCAGAGAATCTAAGAATGAGGGGGCTCACAATCTTGAAGTCCCAACATTATGGATCTAAGAGATATTATTTCATGACACATGCTCTCAAATTTTGGGCTACCGAATCTGAGCATTTGCGTCCTGTAAGTTCGTATAACTTTCAACCTGGAACATTTTTGGGCGTTACTCGAAAATTCCTGAGAGATCTTCCTGGTCGCTTTATAAGTTTGTTTTACAGTAAAAGGAATTTGAGTTCGGTTGAATACGCAACCGAAACTCTGGTTTTAGCGCAAATTAAAGAGTCTTAGCGCCCTTAACTTTTCCTGTCGTATCAAAGACATAAGGCGCGCTAGCCAAGACATCAGCGGGCTTTACAACGCTATGCAAGGTAACAACCACAGCTATATCCGCACCTGACAATGGGGATGATGTTTCACCTTGCCATGTACCAACTACATCATCATGCCAAGCAACCACAGCGCCGCGCTTGCGAAGCTCTTCAATAACTATCTCAGCAGGCGTCTCACGGACATCTGCCACATTTGGCTTATATGCAACACCGACAACAAGTACAGACTTGCCCTTTAGAGATCCGCCGTTATCCGCCTCAACGCGATCAACGATATAGACCGGCATCTCGAGGTTTACCTCGTTAGCACGCTCAATAAAGGTTGATGGTGCACCTAGTTGCTCAGCAACATGTGCCAAGTAGGTTGGATCAACAGGGATGCAATGTCCACCAACGCCAGCAGATGGCGTGAACTTCATAAAGCCATACGGCTTGGTGTTCGCAGCATCCAGTACTTCATTAACCGAGATGCCCAACTTATGGGCAATCTGAGCAAATTCGTTAACTAAGGCGATATTTACTTGGCGGAAGGTGTTTTCAAAGAGCTTTGCAGACTCTGCTACTTCAGGAGATGAAACCTCTACAAGTTGATCACAGAAGGATGAATAGAACTCACGAGTCATCTCTGATGCTTCTGGTGTTAGACCCGCATAGAGACGCGGAGTATTCTTCTGATTGTAATTACCGCGACCTGGATCTACGCGCTCCGGGGAGATTGCATACATATGCTCATATCTATTGGCCGATAACTTCTCAATCAGCGGCTTAATTACATTACGTACTGTGCCTGGAAAAGATGTCGATTCATTAATGACGAGCACTGGCTTGTCGATATTCTCAGCAATCGTCTTACATGCAGCCTCAATGAATGACATATCTGGCTGACGATCCTTGGTTAAAGGGGTCGGTACTGCAATCACAACAATGTCAGAGCCCTTGATATCAGCGCCATTTGTTGTTGCTTTATAATGCCCTGCCTTAGCCCAATTAGCAATAACTTCGCTCTCAACGCCTTCGATATGCGAGATACCGCGATTAAGTTGATCAACAACGCGCTGGCTATTATCAAAGCCAACTACATTGTGCTGTGCAGCAGCAAAGGCAGTAATTGTCAGGCCAACATAACCCTGGCCAATAATTGAAACCTTCATTTACTGAGCCAATACATCAGGGTTCTTAGGATCTAGGCGCTTCATATTTGCTAGCGCTAAATCCTTATCTTCTTGACTTGCCTTAGAGATGCTATAGAGAACACGCCACGCATCGAAGTAGTCCGGATTGAATTCAACCCCTTCCTTTGCATACTTATATGCAAGATCAGGGAGTTTGCTATTTTCAAGCAATAGAACAGCTTGAGCTAGACGAGCTGAATCACGTGGTTTTAAGTATGAAGGCGTAAGTGCGGCTTCTACCTGTTGCACATTCTGAGCTTTAACAGCTGACTTCCATGCCATATCTGCCGACATAGGAGGTACTGCAATAAGTGCACCAATAACAACGCCAATTCCGCCAATAAGTTGTGGTGAAAAAACAAGCTCTTTCTGTTTAACTACCTTGGTTTTCTCTGAACCTTCTGGTTGTGGGCGAGTTGAATATTCATAAGCAACAAGAACGCCAACTAATAGCCATCCCCAGATTGCAAGGCCAATTTGGTTAATTGAGATAATTGATTGCAGTTGGTATGCAAGCCATGTTGTTGCAAGGGCTACGAAAGTGCCGTCGTAGGCACGATTGCGGAGTGTTACTCGTACGATTGCCCATACACCCAAAAATAGAATTGCAAGGTAAGAGATTAGGAGTGGGAATCCACCGTAGGCGAAAATATCAATGACCACATTGTGTGCCGCATTCGTGATGGTCTGTACGCCAGGCATATCGACTAGAGCACGATCTGGCCTAAACGCGCGATACCAATTGCCATAACTATCCATACCGGCACCTGTGAAAGGCTTATCCATTCCAATATTGATTCCGGTCTCCCAGTAAGTTCCACGGAGAGATACGGATCGCTTATATATAAGTGAAGTGAGTGGTCCCTTTTGGAGAGCTCCCGCTAGAGCGAACCCTCCAGCAATTCCAGCAGCTCCGAGGTAAGCGAACGTGACTGAAGTGCCCTTTGTTTTGGAACGCACGAGATAAAACCCAATCATGGCCAAACCAGCGCTAGTAACGACAAGCCCCTGAATCGCATGTGATTCTTTGATTTCATATAGAGCTATGAGACCTAGAACAATAAAAGCAACACGATAGGCCCAAGAAAAATGAGCACTAAATGCAAATGCGATGGAGCCGGTAATGAACATACCTAAGAATGCGCCGATAAAGTTTGGATTACCAAAGAGTCCTAAGATATTCCCGTAAGGATTGCTCCAGCCAATGAAATCACCGAAAGCAATAGCCCAGGCTGCATAAATGATGTTGATTGCACCTGCGATAAGAAGTGCCCAAACAATCCGATCAAAGGACCTCTTTGTACGCAGTAAAGCTGCGCCGAGCATCACCATAGCAAATACGAGGTATGCGATGAACCCCGTTTGACGCCCAAAGACGCCATAAATGCTCTGGGTGGCCGGGGAAGAGCTTGCAACTATTGAATTAATTGCAGATATAAAGAAAATGCCTGTAGCAATCAAGAGCCACTTTGCTGAGACCCAGAGTTCTTTAAAGCCATACACCGCTGCAATTGCGAAAACTCCACCGCCCACACATCCCGTTGCAAAGAGCTTTGTAACGTTGACCGGATCTGTAACAGTGTCGGTCATGAGAAAGACCGTGGCAAAAGGTACGCCGATGAATAGAAACCAAGAGATTGTCTTCTCAACTGACTTATTAAGCATAGGTAAATCTTATCTGTAGAAAGGCCGAAACCCGGCTCCTCCGAAGAGGAACCGGGTTTCGGTTCTTAATCTAGTTAAAGATTAAAGGCGATTATGCCTTTACCTTCTTCTGGATCTTGATAACAAGGTTTGTAAGTGTTGTGATCTGAGCTTTGAGAGCTGTGATCAACTTGCTTACCTGTGCAGAAAGTGTTGCAACTGCGTCAACAGCTTCCTGTGCCTTTGTTGTAGCTGCATCAGCTGCATCAGCTGCAGCAAGTGCTGCGTCTGTTGCGTCTG
>JACCEA010009161.1_pt1 | contig 10499 bp, 8 predicted proteins | sample 7449851 | NCBI WGS metagenome assembly JACCEA01 (sample SAMN15323453, study PRJNA562643) | freshwater metagenome | isolation source: river surface water | place: USA:Blue River Watershed | collected 2017-08-18 | reverse complement strand
CTAATTTTATACCAGTTATTATAAAAGAATTAGGATTAATTAAAGAAGTTGAAAAACAATTATTAAATATAAGTGTTTTTGATGAATTGGATTTATTTATAGATTTTATAAATACATTTAATAATTACAAAATATATTATGAAGATGATATTGATATTAATAATAAAAGTCATATATTGTATTATGATAATGTATTAAATAATATGATTCAAAAAGAAGAAAGATTTAAATTTTGTTTTACAAATAAAAAAAATGTATTATTATTTATTTGTAAAAATGCTTTATATTTTCATCTAAATAAAACAGCTAAAAGAATTATTAAAATGTTAACACTTCACGATATTCAAATAAAAGATAAGAATGGATATTCAATAATTGATATAATATATAATTTAAATAATGAAAAATTAATTGATTTAGTTTATGAAACTTTTAATTACAAAAGAGACAAATGTAATAAAGATTGTATTATATGTTATAATAATGATATGGGATATTTTTTAGATTGTACAAAATGTAAAAATTCATATCATTCCAAATGTTTTTGGGATTTTTATAATGTATCTGGTAATAAAAAATGTTTATTATGCTTTTCAGAAAATACATTATTTAATATATAAAATACATTATTTTAATTTATATAAAATTTATTATTTATAAAAATATTTTTAAAAAAAAATATAAAAAAATGATTTAAAAATATTTATCTTAAAGAAGTTTATATAAAAGTAATTAGATGTTATTATTATAATTAGTTTATAATTATTAGCATAAACACTAATCTCATAAAATGTTATCTATTGAAAAATTAACTGAACTATATAATCGTAGTATTCAAGATGATAATATATATCATTTTGAACGATTTAAAAAAATTAATTTAGATAAGTCTTATATTGCTGGTTTTTTTGATGGTGATGGATGTATTTATATTCGTGAACAAATGAAACATACTTATACAACTGGATTTTCAATATCACAATGTAGAACAAATATTTTAAATATTATTAAGTATCATTATGGTGGTACGATTATACCTGACAATCGTAATAAACAAATAAATAATAATAAAGATACTGATAATAATGATAATAATAATAGTGATGATGATAGTGATAATAGTATAGAAGAGAATAAAAATACTCTTTATAATATTAAACAAAGAAGAAATATTTTTTGTTATAGCAATTCACAACCATCTTATCGTTTTTTATTAAATGATATTAAAGATACTATTATTTGTAAAAGTATTCAAGCAAATTCATTATATGATTTTCAAAAATATGTACATCATACATTTGAAGAAAATAAAGAAATATTATATCAAAATGTAAGAGACACAAACGCACGAATTATTAAACCTAATTATGATATTTCAAAATTAAATATTCAATATATTGCTGGATTATTTGATGCCGAAGGATATATTCATATAAAAAAAATAAAAAAAAATAATCATTATTCTGGAGGAATGTATTTAAAACTTACACAAAAAAATCATCCTGAAATACTTTATGCTATTCGTGATTTTATGAATTATGGTAATGTATGTAATGATATTTTTTATCATATTGATACATTTGAAAAAATATATGATTTTTTAAATAAAATTTTACCATATACTATTGTTAAATATAATCAAATTTTAGCAACATTAACATATATTGAATCAAGTAAATTAATGATAAATAAAAAATATAATGATAATGTTCACCAAATACGAGATTTATGTTATAAAATTATAAATAAAGAAAAACATTTAAGTGAAGATGAAAATATGATTGATTTTGGTAATCAAAAATTTATTGAAAAAGAAGAAAAAGAAAAAATAGAAAAAGAAGAAGCTCATAAAGAGTATATAAAAGAAATTTATAAACAAAAATCTGAAAATATGAAAGGTGACAAAAATCATAATTATGGAAAAGAAAAAAGTATTGAAATAAAACATAAAATGGCTATTTCTCATAAAAAGAATAAACAAAGTATTAGTGATGAAATGATTCTTCAAGTTCGTGAAGATTTAGAAAAAGGTTTACGAAATGTTGATATTGAAGAAAAATATAATTTATCACGAGACCAAGTTTATAAAATTAAAAAAGGTACTATTTGTATAAGTGAAGAATTAACATCGATTGAATATTATGAAAATGTTAAAAATAAGAAATGTATGAATAAAGAAGAACAAGCAATTAGCAAAAGAAAAGTAAAAAGTGATGAAATCATATTTATTTTAGAAGAATTTCTTAAAAAGAAATCTAAAACAAGTAAAGATGATGGACCTAAAGCAATTTTAGAAAAAGTTAACAAAAAACGAGAAGAATCTAATAATAATAAAGTTACAATAGATTCTGTTAAAAATGTGATTGATAATAAAACAATAATTTATCAATGTGAAGTAACAGAAGAAAAATATACATATTATCAAGAATTAATTCAAAAAGTAAAAGATTTTAAAAAATAAATTATTTATTTTTACAAATATAATTTTAATATAAAAAATATTTTATAAATAATAAATAACTATTTATAAAATGAATAATTCTAAAAATCATATTCAAAATATTCAAAAACATCAAAAAGAGAAGAATATTAAAAAATCAGAATTACGTCGTGCTACCGTTGATGAAGTACTTTTTATTTTTGAAAAAGTTTTAGAAGAGTGGAAACCAATTAAAATTTATAATGTATTGATTCAAAATAATCCGCAATCAAAAGTTATTAAAGAAGATGTTGAAAATATTGTAACAGGTAATTGTAAAGTATTTGATTTTGAAACAACTGATGAACAATTTAAAAAATATAATGATTTACGACAAAAAGTTTATGATTATCATAAAAATAAAATAATTAATTTAAAAAAAATAAAAAAATGATTTTTATTTTCTATACTCTTTTTTACTATCTGTTTTAAGTATAAAGTTATACATTTTTATTAAATATGAACACTTATTTCTTAGAAAATTGGAAAGATTATTTAAGTACGGATGATTATAATTATTTAGCGCAATTTATGATGAACATTAAACTTGGACAACACTCTCATAGAAATGATGTATTTTATGGTAATGAAAAAATGATTTTGTTAGTAGGTCATGGAGGCAGTGGTAAAACAACTTTAATTCAACAAATTAAAGAGTTTGTAGGAAATGATAATTGTGGACATTATTTAATGTCAAAAGATATCATTTATCAAGATGAAATTAAACCACTTGGTATTTTTATTGAATGTGATAAAGAGATTACCGAAAAAAATAGTCGCGCAATTATAAATTTAATTAAATATAAACAATCATTTATTGGAAGTACAAATGTAGTAAAATTACCTATTGAGTTACTTGAACATTGTAGAATTATTCAAATGAATCATGTTTTTACTCAAACATCATAAAAAAAAATAAATTAAAAATTATACAAAAATAATTATTTTTAATAAATTATTAAAAAACATATTTTATATTAAAAGATTTATTATTATAAATATTATAATAATAAAATGATTAAAATTTATTTATTAAATCCTATTTCTAATATATGGGTTTCTAAATCATTTTTTTTAACTGTTACTCAAAATATTCAAAACGCAGATTTCATATTATTTGAACAAAATGGTGACCCTATTCAAACAATATTTCAAATAAAAGCTCAAATACCCATACAATTTCACCATAAATTATTTTTTATTTTATCCGGTGATCAAAATATTCATATTGATAATCATTGTAATTGGTATACTTGCGCTATTAAACCAAATGGTTTAGCACGTTATCAACACCAAATTTTTGTTACAAATCCATCTATTTTCCGTTATTCAAATATTATTAAACCTATAAATTTAAATAAAAGTCGCAATATTGATATTTATTTTAAAGGCTCAATATGGCCTGGAATGAGAACAAAAATGAAAGAAGCTTTAGAAATATATCCAAATGTAAATATTGAAGATTTTACAGCTTATTGGGATTGGCGTTTTGAAAAGCATCGTTCTGAAAAAGAGATTGAAGAAAAAGCTTTTGAATTATATGATACTCTTTGTAATGTTAAACTTTCATTATGTCCAAAAGGTAAAGGAAATAGTTCAATGCGAATTATTGAATCCATTGCTTGTGGAGCAATTCCAGTATTAATTGATGATTTTTCAGCACCATATGGATTTGATTATTCGCAATTTTGTTTAGTATTTGATTCTAAAAGTGATTCATTTGAATCAATTTATGAAAGTTGTATGGATTTAATTAATAATAGTGAAAAATATAAATTATATCAAAAACGCGGTTACGAATTTTATCAAAATGTTGTATGTTGCGATTTTAAAAATAATAATTATTATGATTATAGTGATTTAAATACCATATTATATGGTTCTTCAACATTTTTAATTCACCATTTAATTATTAAATATTTTAATGAACGTAATAAATTTTATAATTTTTAATCAAGTAATTTTTGAAGATATTACTTAATCAAGTAATTCAATACTTTTATTTTTAGTAAAACAATCTTTATAATGTTTCCATTTGTCACTTCTACAATGTACACAACTATTATTTCTTGATAGCCATATTTCCATACATTCTTTATGTACATGTTTCTTACAATCTGGACAATTTACACGATTTACATCTTTTTCAATTACATCAAAGCAAATAGGACAATCTTCTTCAGCCACATCTCGTGTACTATTTAAATATGAATCTTTATTAAGAATCTTCTTTCTTATAATCATACTATTATCAACCGCATTACAACTATCTTTCATACGATTTAGTTCAACATTCATCATAATTGCTTCTCGTTGAGCACTCATTTTATCCATAATCATAGTTACTTCGTCTTTATTTAGTGTAAAGGTTTTAAAGAAATCTACTGTAGCATATCCGAGTACACGACACATAATAAATGAAATATGTTTACAAACTGTATTATCTTGACTGCTTTTAAAACGATGTGCTGGACAGTCACAATTAAAAATCTTTTTATCAGCTCCATATACTTCAGGATTAAATAAATCTACTTTATATTCACTACGAACACCTTGTTTATTAAGTGTTCCAAGAATTGTAAATGTTCCCATAAGCGCTTTATATTTAGCATTGTCCGCACGGCTATTTTTTTCAAAATCCACAAAATACATTTGGTCATCTAATGAACGACGTTTTACACGTTCTAAGATTTCAATTTGTTTAAGATTTAGTAGTTGATGAATCAAATCATTAATATGAATAGCTTTCTTTAAATTTGTTTGATTATATGTCAAATTCGAATTAGAATTATTGTTTACTTGAGACGCTGCTATAATACGTGCTGCTTCTTCAGCTTCTTTCTTTTTGCGTTCTTCTTCTTCACGTTTTTTTCGGTCTTCTTCTTCACGTTTTTTGCGCTCTTCTTCTTCACGCTTTTTCTTAATATATTTTCGTTCTTTTTCAATGGATTCTAAAATACTTTTAAAATAATCAATATATTCTTTACAAGTTGATTCATATTCATTCATTGTACTTTCGCTAATATTATGGTCAATATTTGCTTTTTTCATGACTTCAAGCATTTCGCTAATATCAATTTCTTCACCCATTTTTAAAATAAGTTTTTATTTAATTTATTTTTGATTTATTATATATATAATCTTTTTATGTTCAAAATTTATATAAAAATATTTATTTTTTAAAAAATATTTTTTTTAAAATAAAATAAAAAATGATTTTTTATTTTTATAAAAATAAAACTGCTGCGCTTGCTATTAAAACGTATTATAAAATATTTATCATGAATAAAGAATTAAATATTTTTAATACACGATTAGAAATATATACTCAAGATGAGTTAGATGATAAAATTGATAATATATTAGAATTTATTCATAAAATTCTTCCTGATGAAAATTTTGATAAAGATGATTTTTTAAAATTATATGGTAATCACGCAATGTATAAAAATATTTATTTATATTATAATTTTAATGAACTTATTGGTGTTTCATCTTGTAATTTTTATTATGATGAATATGATGATACAGAAGTTATTGTATATTTAATGGTAATTGCTGTTAGTGAAACATATCAAAATAAAGGAATTGGGTCCAATTTTTTGAATATGATTTTAGATATGAATAATCAATCAAATGTATGGATTAAAATTCATAAAGATAATAATCAATCTCAAGCTTTTTTTAAGAAAAATAATTTTGAAAAAGTTACTAAAAAATCGATTCCATCTGTTTTAAATCCATCATATAGAAAACCATATGATGTTTATGTACATTATAAAGAAAATATTCCGCACGGAATGATTCCATATAAAAATATTTATTAATTTCATTTTCTTTTTTCTTTTCTTTTTTATGTTTTGTTTTTTTGTTTTATAAAATCCTTTAAATAGATATGCGAGTGTTTTTAAATACACAACACTAAATTATACTTAGGTATTTAAATACCAAGTTACCACACAATTATGCGTAGGAACATATAATCTTTTTTCACATACTTTAATACTTATCTTTATATAAATGTATTTAATATTTACATAAATCTTTTCTTAAAAATAATAATGTATCCTATGGTTTTAGGTACTACAAAAAGTAGTAATCTAAATTTATAGACACAAAGGCATTAAATATGTAGCACATTTGTGCTAATCTATTCTATAAAATATAGAGTTATTAATTCTATAAAATCTGTTTATTTAATAAATTATTAAATTAGCTTATGCTTATTACGTAAGCATTAAGTTATTCAGATTAGCTTTGATATATTTTGATTAAAATATTATTATCCTATTTTAATTTTGATATTTTATACATTTACTTAAAAGTAAAAGCATAATATATCAATTAATATATAGGTTTTTATTTTTATAACATATTTACTGTAAATTTTTTTATTTTTATAAAGAAATATCGTAAATAAAATGAGATTAAAGGAAATAAGATTAAGAAAATGTAATAATATATATATTAAAATAGTTTAAAATGAAATATTGTGATACTTGTATTCATTACTTATTTGTAAATAATCAACATTTATGTAAAGCTTTTGGATCTTTTTATAAAAATATAAATCATAAAATCATTAAAAAGTATTATAATGTGGAATATGTGCGAGATCATCCACAATTATGTACTATAGATGGGCTTTTATATAGTAACAAAGAAGAACAAAAGCTATTTAATCAATTAGTCAATAATATACACTTCAATAAAAGAGTGAAAAAGCTCAAATAATTCATTATCTTCTTTTTTAACTTTTTCATATAAATCGCGTTTTATATTTAATTTTAATTTTTTTACAATATGTTCAAATTTATCGTGTGCTAATACTTCACATAAAGCTCGCAATCGTCCAAATACTCCATAATAATTTTTTGAACTATTATCTTTTTTACGTTTTCCATTAGGATGATGCATATGCCATTCAAAAGATAATACAACTTTCTTGGCTTCTTCGCGTGTGAAAAAGTCGACAACTTTCTTGGCTTCTTCATGTGTAATGGAGTCAAAAGTAGCAGCAAATCCTTCACATTCCAAAGGAATAAAGGAGGAGTCATCACTATTTTTATCTTCAAACCCTGATATATAAAAACCTAAAGTCCAATCTTCAAACTTTTTTGTTGCTTTTGCTCCCCCACGTATAATTCCATTATGTTGTTTTAAACGATGATTAAAATCATTTGTAATACCAACATATGTATTTTGAAAATTATGATGAATCATATAACATATATATGATTTATTTATTTCTTTTTCCATTTTTTAGTATATATATTATATATATTATATATATTATTTTCTTTTTAACTTCATTCAATTATTATTATTTTTATTTATAATTTTTTATTTATGAGGTAGCCACTTTCCACTTAATAAATGAGTTTTGAATTCATTTATTAAGCTTGAGCATATTAATAATCGGTTTTTGAGGCCAATTACTAATACTTGCTAATCAATATATTAGAAAATAAAAATTAAAGCATATGTACCGTCAATTTTTTTATATATTATTTTTATATAAAATAAATAATTAAAAATAATTAATTAAATTATAATAAGTACAATTGTAAAAAAATTGATGGATAAAATGATTTAATTTTATTTTTTATATATTAGTAATTGGAAAATAATATAAATAGCAATATTTATATTATGGACTGGTTTGTAGCAATACAAATCGTTGAATACTATATAGCAATATATAGTAGGAGACACTTTCATAAATAATATAAAACACTTTCATAAATAATATAAAACACTTTCATAAATAATATAAAACACTTTCATAAATAATAATATTTTATTTTAATTTAGTTATGATTTTATTTATGAAGTAGCCACTTTCCACTATATAAACGAGTTTTGAATTCGTTTATACAGCTTGAGCATATTAATAATTGGTTTTTGACGCCAATTACTAATACTTGCTAATTAATATATTAAAAAATAAAAATCAAAGCATATGTACTGTCAATTTTTTAATTTATTATAATAAGTTAAAAAAAATGATAGATAACATGATTTAATTTTATTTTTTATATATTAGTGATTGGAAAATAATATAAATAGCAATATTTATATTATGGACTGGTTTGTAGCAATACAAATCGTTGAATACTATATAGCAATATATAGTAGGAGACACTTTCATAAATAAAAATAATTATAATTATAAATATAAAATAATATAATGTGTTTTACACATTTTGTTTTGTACAATATTATGTACAATATTATAAAAATAATCATTTTATATATAAATCTAATTTATTTATAAAAATAGTCAATCTTGAAAAGATTGAGTGTAGTAGAGATCAAAAAGAGATGTATAGAAACATTTAATTTTATTATAATTTAATATGATTTAATATATATATTTTTATTTATGAGGCAGCCACTTTCCACTTAATAAATGATTTTTGACGTCATTTATTAAGCTTGAGCATATTAATAATTGGTTTTTGACGCCAATTACTAATACTTGCTAATCAATAGTATATAAAAAGTAAAATTAAAACATATGTACTGTCATTTTTTTTTAGTTTATTATTTTTATTTACGTTATATTATACTTTTCATAATAATTTATATATTTAAAAATTGATTTTATAATCTTTAAAATAATATATTTTTTTAAAGATATTATAAAATAACGTAAAATGGAATTTAATTCAATTGAAATTATTAACTTTTGGTTTTCAAATCCTCAATTTTGGTTTGATGCTTCTCAAGAAGATGATATTAAAATTGCGGAAGTATATAAACCATTATGTGATTCTATTTTTGCTTACGAAGATGATAACTATTTTTTAACAAAAGAGTATAAAAATAATTCCTTAGGACTTATTATATTATATGACCAAATTGGTCGTCATATTTGTAGAGTACATCAATTAGATCATACATTTTATTTTAAACGTGCTTACGTTATTGCTAAAACCATTATTTCAAATAATGAGCTTTTGGAAAGTTTTGCTCCTGAAGAACGTGTCTTTATACTTTTAGTATATAGACATACATTTGATAAAGCTCATATTGAAGAAGTTATTGAAATTGTTCAAAAATGGAGGTCTACTAATAATTTACCTATATATAGACGATTTTATCAAGCTTCATTAAATTCACTAGCTAAAATCAATAATCAACAAGATTTACTATATGTAAATAATAGTGGTTATATGAATCCTACTATAAATTCTGTGTTAGATGAAAATTTATCACCGAAAATTGAAGAAGTATTATCATATAATATTGATTTTAAATCTATTTATGATGAAGAGATTTACAAAATCTTTGAAGCTTCAATGTTTGAAGCGTTAAGTTTATTTAAAATAAACCATAATAAAATTGGTATTTCCGTTTCAGGAGGTGTTGATTCAATGGTTTGTACTCTTTTAACTTATGCTTTTTCATATAAACATCATTTTATACCTGTTATATTTTCAGTAAATTATGGAAATCGTATTGAACAAAATATTGAAATTTATATGGTAAATCGTTATTTACAACATTTAAATCAAATATATAATTATTCAACACAATTACATACTGAAGATACTATATATAATTATGATATTCAAAATCATTATGTTCGTGTTATTTCTGAAATAAAACGTACACAAGATTGTGACCGTGATTTATATGAAGATTTTACACGAAATATTCGATTTGAGTGCTATAAAAATGTTAGTAAATTATTATGTAATAATAATTCGAATATATTACCATTTATTTTGGGACATAATCGAGATGATTCATTAGAAAATGTAATTAGTAATATTAAAAAAGAGCGGTCATATCAAAATCTTTTTGGTATGAATTTAGTTGGAAATGAAAAAGATGTAACATTATTTAGACCATTACTTAGTGTATGGAAACGTGATATTGTAACATTTGCTCAAAAGTATAAAGTTCCATTTGTATATGATTCAACTCCATCTTGGAGTGAACGTGGAAAAATGCGAGATATACTATTTCCGTTTTTAAATCAATTTGATCCACGAATTCTTGATGGACTCTT
>JACCEA010464775.1_pt1 | contig 10501 bp, 10 predicted proteins | sample 7449851 | NCBI WGS metagenome assembly JACCEA01 (sample SAMN15323453, study PRJNA562643) | freshwater metagenome | isolation source: river surface water | place: USA:Blue River Watershed | collected 2017-08-18 | reverse complement strand
TTGCCCATGCCAAGCAGCATGGTGTCTTTGCTGATGCCAGCTGCCGTGCGCAGCTCTGGCGAGATGAGCACACGACCGGTGCCATCCATCTCCACATCCATCGCATTGCCCAAGAAGATGCGCTTCCACCACTGCGCGCTCATGGGCAAGGAGGCAATGCGCTCTCGAAACTTCTCCCACTCGGTGCGCGGGAAGATCATCAGACAGCCATGGGGGTGACGCGTGATCGTCAGCTGCCCAGCCGCGGTCGCGCTCAAGACGTCGCGATGCCGCGTTGGCACCGACAAACGACCTTTGGCGTCGAGACTCAGCGATGAAGCGCCTTGAAACACGTGAACAGCCTTTTCCCTTGGCAAACAAAAACAACAACCCGCAGGAAAAGCATCAAAGGCACTTTTCACCACTTAATTGCACTTATTTGCACTGTAGCAGGAAAAACAGTTCCGACCGCCTATTTTCTGATTTTTTTCAATGAAATCAATGACTTACGACAACTTCGACAGGGAAAATCAAATCAAAAAATCGTTATAAATGAAGCACTTAGAGAAGGCTATAAAAGTGCCTTCTGAAGATCAAACAGGCATAAAAAAAGCAGACGTTTCAGTCTGCTTTTTGGGAAACAAGGGCCTTTTTCCCTCAATCGCCGAACATACGTTGCTTGATTTCGCGTCGTTCTTGCGCTTCGAGCGACAAACTGGCCGTCGGACGCGCCAACAAACGACCGACGCCGATGGCTTCACCGGTCTCGTCACAGTAGCCGTAGTCGCCGCTGTCAATGCGGTGGATGGACTGCTCAATCTTCTTGAGCAACTTGCGCTCGCGGTCACGCGTGCGCAGCTCTAAGGCGTGCTCTTCCTCGATGGTGGCGCGATCGGCAGGATCGGGCACCACCACGGTGTCTTCACGCAGGTGTTCGGTGGTTTCGCTGGCATTGCTCAGCACTTCGTTTTTCAACTGCACGAGTTTGAGTCGGAAGAATGCCATTTGAATGTCATTCATGTACTCGCTGTCGGGCATGGCAATGACTTCAGCATCCGTCAGTTGGTCGGCCTTTTTGGTCTTCCAGTTGTTGGCGAGCTTGGCATCTTTTTTAGGTATCACAGGAACAATCGTGGGAGCAGTGGGTGCCGTCATCGGCATGAAGCTGTTCTTGGCAGCGTTGGACGCCACCACTTGAGCGGGAGGAGGAGGGACCAAAGCCGCCATCTTGGCAGCTCTGGAATTTTTCTTGTGCACCACGGGCGTGTAACCAGGGATGATGGGGGTCACATGCACCACGGGTGCTGGCGCAGCCACTGGTTTCTCGGCTTTGGTCGTTGCTGGCTTCGCCACTTTGGCAGCTTTGACAGGTGGTGCTTTTTTAGCGACGACCGGCTTGGCAGCGGGTTTGGCTGCTGGCTTTTTGGCCGGCTGCGCTTTGGCTTTCACGGGTGCTTTGGCGGGCGCCTTGGTGGTGGTTTTGGCCACTGACTTGACGGCAACTTTGGCTTTCGGCTTGGCCGCAGCTTTGGGGGCTGATTTAGGGGTTGTTTTGGGTGCCGCTTTCTTAGCGATCGGTTTGGCGACCGGCTTTTTGACAGCCTTCACGGGCGCTTTCGCAGGTGTTTTGGCGGGAGCTTTGACTGGGGCTTTTTTAACCACCGCTTTGGTTGCAGCTGCTTTCTTGGCAGGCACCTTCTTGGCCTCTACCTTTTTGGCGGCAGCCTTGGCTGGTGCGGCTTTTTTCGGTGCAGGCTTGGCCACTGTTTTGACGGGTTTCTTTACCGCGACAGGTTTTTTCGCTGCTTTTTTAGCCGTTGCTTTGGGCGCGGCAGTGGGTTTGGCAGATTTTTTAGCGGGAATCGCCTTCTTAGAGGCTGATTTGTTGGCTTTAGCGTTCACGGTGTGTCTCCTCGCCGCCCCTGGCCGCACGATGGTGTGCGTCGAGGTCGCGTCCGCTGCTTCTTCTCCTTTGACAGCAGAACGAAGCCGGGCCGCAACCTTGTGACGCGTCAAAGAGGTTGGCGCGTCACGCCTTTGGTCTGGCGCGCGGGATTGTAGCCACAAACCCCACATGCTCCCCGCTAAGTTAAAAAGCGAGGGTTGACTCATACCAAGGACTGGTCCAGCCCTTGCACCAAGATGTCCTTGGGTAAGTCGATGCCGATGAACACCATCTTGCTTTCACGCGCTTCACCGGGCGCCCAATCGGGGCCCAAATCGCTGCCCATCAGCTGGTGTACACCTTGGAAGATCACTTTCTTTTCGGTGCCCTTCATGTTCAACACACCTTTGTAGCGCAGCATCTTGGGGCCGTAAATGTTGACGATGGCTCCCAGGAAGTCTTCGAGCTTGGCGGGGTCAAATTGACGCTTGGACTTGTAGACGAAGCTCTTCACATCGTCATCATGGTGGTGATGGTGACCATGGTTGCAATGCTCGTCGTGCACATGGTCATGGTCGCAATGGGCGTGGTCATGGCCGTGGTCGTGACCATGTTGGTGCGAAGGGTGGTCACAGTGCTCCCCGTGGTGATGGTGGTGATCGTCGTCCGACAAAAAGTCGGGATCGATGTCCAACTTGGCATTCAGGTTGAAGCCACGCAAATCAAACACCTCGCTCAACGCCACCTCGCCAAAGTGCGCCACTTTTTGCGGCGCGCGGGGGTTCATGTGCTTCAGGCGGTGTTGCAACGCATCCAACTCGGTTGGCGACACGAGGTCCGCCTTGCTGATGAAAATTTGATCGGCGAAGCCCACTTGGCGGCGCGCTTCTTGGCGGTCGTTCAGCTGTTGCGCAGCGTGCTTGGCGTCGACCAAGGTCAAGATCGAGTCGAGCAAAAAGCTTTCGGCAATTTCGTCATCCATGAAAAAGGTTTGCGCCACCGGGCCAGGGTCAGCCAAGCCAGTAGTCTCGATCACCACGCGCTCAAAGTCGAGCAGGCCTTTGCGTTTTTTGGCGGCCAGCATCTGCAAGGTGGTGCGCAAGTCTTCACGGATCGAACAACAGACGCAACCGTTGTTCATCTGGATGATTTGTTCCTTGGTATCGGAGACCAAGATCTCGTTGTCAATATTTTCTTCACCAAATTCGTTCTCGATGATGGCGATTTTTTGGCCGTGCGCTTCGGTCAACACGCGTTTGAGCAAGGTGGTTTTGCCGGAGCCCAAAAAGCCGGTGAGGATGGTGGCAGGGATCAACATGAGGAAGCCTTCTGAAACAACTGAATTAACCCGATATTGTGGCCGCTTTGATGACCACCAAACCCTTCAGGTATTCACCCTCGGGGAAGGTCAGCGTCATCGGATGGTCGGGCGCCCCTTGCATGCGCTCGCTGATGTAGCCATCGCACGGCGCATCGATGCCGGCGGACGCCACGATTTTGTGAAACAAATCGGCACCGATGCCGCCCGAGCAGCTGTAGGTGAACAACACACCCCCTGGCTCCAACAATTTGAATGCGAGGCGGTTGATGTCTTTGTAAGCCCGTGCCGCACGGTCGGCATGGGTGGCCGTCGGCGCGAACTTGGGCGGATCGAGCACGATGGCATCAAAGGTCCGTCCCTCTTGAATGAATTGGCGCAAGGACGCGTTCACATCGGCATCCATCATGGTGGTGCGGGCGACGTCAAACCCGTTCAACGCCACGTTGGCTTTGGCCAGCTCAATCGCGGGGCCTGAGGAGTCGATAGACGTGACGTGCGTCGCTCCACCCGCCAACGCAGCCACGGTGAACCCACCGGTGTAGCAATAGCAATTCAGCACACGCTGAAACTGCAGGCGCTTGGCGTAATCGGCAAACTTTTTGCGGCTGTCGCGTTGGTCCAAATAAAACCCAGTTTTGTGGCCTTCGGCCACATCGAGGGACAACTGCCAATCGTGCTCTTGCAACACCACGCCGGTGGGGCCGTTGCCGCGCAACCAACCGGTCACTTCGGGCAAGCCTTCGAGCTTGCGCACGTTGGAGTCCGAACGCTCATAAAGCCGAGTGAGGCCGGTCTGCGCCAACAAGGCATCGGCAATCACGTTTTTCCAGCGCTCGGTGCCACACGACAAAAACGAAGCCACCAGCACATCGCCATACCGATCGACGATCAGCCCCGGCAAGCCGTCGGACTCACCGTGCACCAAGCGCACGCCATTGCTTTGGATGTCAAAGCGGCTGCGCGCCGCGATGGCACGCGCAATCGACGCTTCAAAGAAAGCTGCATCAATGCGTTGGCCTTCATCAAAACTCCAAATGCGGGCGCGAATTTTGGACGCTGGGCTGAACGAAGCCCAACCGAGAAACTTCCCGTCGTGCGTTTCCACACGCACGGTCTCGCCGGCGTCGCCACCGCCTTTGGCAATGGCGCTGTCAAAAATCCAAGGGTGGCGGCGCAGCGCGGAACGCTCTTTGCCTGCTTTGAGTTTGATCGTCTTCATGCAGACGATTGTCGTCGCGCAAACGAACGACTTGTTGCGAACGACTTTGACGCCCTACTTTTTGCGTGCCCGCGGATGCGCGGCGTCATAGGCTTGCGCCAAATGCTGAAAGTCCAAACGCGTGTACACCTGTGTGGTGGTGATGTTGGCGTGCCCCAGCAACTCTTGCACGCCGCGCAAGTCTTGGCTCGACTGCAACACATGGCTGGCAAACGAATGGCGCAGCATGTGTGGATGAACGGGGGTGGACAAACCCGCCTTCAAACTGCGTTGGCGCAAGCGTTGCCAGATGGCTTGCGCCGTCAAGCGCGTGCCATGGCGTCCAATGAACATGGCTGGTTGCTCCGCCGTCGCGGGTGCCAGCCCCTGTGCGCGCACCGCGCACCAGGCCTGCAAAGCCTCCAGCGCTTTGCCCCCCACGGGCACGCTGCGGCGCTTGCAGCCTTTGCCGAGCACATGGGCTTCTCCGCCCACCATGTCGATCCAGCCTTTGGCGTGCGTGCTGGCTTGCACATCCAAGCCCACCAACTCCCCCACGCGCAGGCCGCAGCCATAGAGCAACTCCACCAAGGCCGCATCGCGGCATTCCAGCCAAGGATCGGTCACGTCGGGTGGGGCCTGGTAGTCAGCCAGTTGCACCGCATCGTTGACGCTCAAGGCTTTGGGCAAGGGTTTGGGGGCTTTGGGCGCACGCACGTCTTGCACGGGGTTGCTGAGGACCTTGCCTTCACGCCCCAGCCACACATAAAAACCACGCCACCCCGACAGGATGAGCGCAATGCCGCGGCCGCTGCGTCCCCCGCTGTGCATCTGTGCCACCCAGCGCCGGATGTGGGTGTTTTGCACCGCCTCGAGCGCCACGTTGGCTTGCGCTGCGTAGTCGCTGAGTTTTTGCAGATCGAGGGCGTAGAGCGCCAGCGTGCGCTCGGCCAAACGCTTTTCAAAGCGAACGTGGTCGAGGTAGCGGTCGACCAGGCTCATGGGCGTTTAACGCAGGTGTGACAACGCCGCGCTGGCCAAGTCACCCATGCGTTCGATGATGGTGGTGCCCATGCCTTCGTAGTAACGCTGGGGGTCGGGCGAGGCCAAGACCAGCAAGCCAATCACCGGTTGCTCTGCCGCGGTCTGTGGCGTGTCCTCGGGGCGTGTGGCGCGCAAGGCGATGAAAGCCACCGATTGCACCGCCGCGGGGTCGGGCAACCACTGCACCGCGTCGAAGTTGTTGTTCATGCCCACATACGGTGTGGTCAAGGTGGCCGCAAAGTCTTTGATGGGGTCGATCACGCTTTGCGCAAAGGGTTCCACCTTGAACGATTCGCTCACGCCCCAGACCTTGATGGCCACTTGCGGCACCATGAAATCGTGTTGGATCTGGTCGGCAATGGTGCTGGGCAAATCGCGCGCATTGGCAGTCATCAACAAGGTTTTGACCCAGCGCTGCATGCGCTCGATCAACACCTCGTTTTCGGTGCCGTGACGCATCATGTCCATCATGCGCAGTTCGAGCGCACGAATTTTTTCGCGCATCATTTCAGCTTGTCGCTCTTGCAAACTCACGGCCCGATGGCTGTGCGGGCTGGTCAACTTCACGGCAGAGAGCAGCTCAGCATGGCGCTCAAAAAAATCGGGCGTGTTGACCAAGAAGTTGGCGATGTCGTCTTCGGTGATGGGGTTCATGGCTGCATGTGTCATAGGGTGTCCGGAATGGTGATTTCGCCTTGGAAAACAGTGGTGGCAGGGCCTGTCATGCGCACCGGTGTGTCGCCGCCCTGCCATTCGATGGTGAGTGTGCCGCCGTGGGTTTGTACGGTCACGCGCGAGTCCAACAGCCCCCAGCGTATGCCGGTGACCACCGCAGCGCAAGCGCCGGTGCCACAGGCCAAGGTTTCGCCCGCCCCGCGTTCAAACACGCGCAAGCGCACCGCGCCGCGGTTGAGCACTTGCATGAAGCCCGCGTTGACACGTTTGGGAAACGCAGCATGGTTTTCGATCAACGGGCCTTGCGCCAGCACAGGGGCGTTGTCGACATCGCCCACAACTTGCACCGCATGCGGGTTACCCATGGAGACCACGCCCACCTTGACGGCGTCGCCGTTGCTCAGGGTCAGCTGCCAGGTGCTCTCGTTCACGGCGCTGGCCTGCGCTGCTGCAAAGGGCACCTGCGGCAAGTCGAACACGGGCGCACCCATGTCGACCGTCACTTGGCCATCAGGCATTTCTTGGAGCGTGATCACACCACCATGCACCTTGACGCGCACGGTGGTTTTGTCGGTCAGCCCTTGCTCGCGCACAAACCGCACAAAGCAGCGCGAGCCGTTGCCACATTGCTCGACCTCACCGCCGTCGGCGTTGTGGATGACGTATTCAAAATCCACATCCGGTTGGGGCGCAGGACGCACGGTCAAGATTTGGTCTGCGCCCACGCCAAAGTGGCGATCGGCCAGAAATCGGTAGTGGGCAGGCGTGAGTTGCAAGCGCTCGGTGGTCTCGTCCAAGACCACGAAGTCGTTGCCGGCACCCTGCATTTTGGTGAAGCGAATTCGCATGCGCTCATTATCGGGCACGCTGCTGTCGCTGAGTCGTCATGCGTTGGCGGAACTTGCACGTATGCTGGGTCATATTTTAACAACCGCTACTCACACATGCGTATTCCTGCCTGGACCCCTGAACAAAAACGTCAACCGCAAGACCTGATCGACGCCATCTTGGCGCGCCGCGGCGGCGAGCTGATCAACCTGGACCGCGCCTTGCTGTGGAGCGAGCCCGTGGCACGCGGCTGGAATGTGTATCTGAAAAACGTGCGCACCGGGCTGCCCACCAGCCGCAAGCTGTGTGAGCTGGGCATTTGCACGGTGGCCCTGCTCACCGGCGCGACCTATGAATACCACCACCATGCGCCTGACTTTTTGAAGGCCGGCGGCACCCAGGCCGAGTTAGACGCCTTGAATCGCGTGGTGCAAGGCGATGCACGCCAACCTGTGACCGATGCGGCGCTGAGTGACACCGAGCGCTTGGTGGTGCAATACGCCGCGCAAATGACGCGCGACGTGCAGGTGGACGACACGTTGTTTGCCGCACTCCAAGCCCGCTTCACCACCACCGAGTTGGTCGAACTCACCACCGCGATCGCCACCTACAACATGGTGGCTCGCTTCTTGGTGGCCTTGCAAATCACCCCCGAAGGAGAGCCCCCGCGCTAAGCGGAGGCATGAGCCTGGGCGTGAACGCGGGCAACGCCCGCTCAGTCAGCTTTGATTTGGTTGTCTCTGACCACCTTGGCCCAAATGTCCATCTGCTTGTCAATGAACGCAGCGGCTTGCGCTGAAGATCCTCCCAGAATGTCGATGCCCTGCGCATCCAACTTTTTGGCCACCTCAGGATTTTTCAAAACTTTGTTCAGTTCTTCGTTCATGCGCTTGACCACCTCAGGTGGCGTTTTGGCAGATGCCAACACCGCCCACCAGGCCGGTGCTTCAAACCCGGGATAACCGTTCTCTGCAATGGTGGGCACTTGGGGCAAATCCGCCGCACGCTTCGAGGTGGTCACGGCCAGAGGTCGCATACGACCACTGTCGATGTGCGGCTTGGTCACAAACACCGAGGCGATCGACAAAGGAACATGGCCTGCAATTGCATCGCTCATCAAGGGGCCGCCGCCTTTGTAGGGCACATGCGTCCACTCCACCTGGGCATCTTTGCTCAACAACGCCATCGCCAAGTGACCCAAGCTGCCGTTGCCAATCGAACCAAAGCTGACATTCTTTTTGGCTTTGCCAGCGGCAACCACCTCGGCAAAGGTCTTGTATTCCGAGCCCACATGCGTGGCCAACACCATGGGCGATGTGCCCACCAACACCAGCGGCACCAAGTCTTTTTTGGTATCAAACGGCATGTTGGGGTTCAGGCTGGGGTTGACCCCGTGGGTGTCAAACACCACCGCAAAGGTGTAGCCGTCTGCGGGCGCTTGCACCACCGCAGCTGTGCCAATCACGCCTGACGCGCCACCGCGGTTCTCCACAATCACCGATTGACCCAACTGCTGTTGCAGCGGCTGCGCAATGATGCGTGCCACTTGGTCGACCGAACCACCGGGCGGGAACACCGCCACCAACTTGATGGGTTGCTTGGTCGGCCAAGCTTGAGCCGTCGCCAGTTGCGGCACGGCCAGCGCGGTCAAAGTGAACACAAAGCCCAATGCGGTTTGTAAAGCACGACGTTTCATGGCGGGGAACTCCTATGTTTTTGTCCTAGGCGAAATTGTTTCTCTAGAACCAGCCGCCAATGCTGTGGCTTTTACGCAAGGGTTAATACGAAGAGCCAAGCGTGTCGCCGCGCTTTCCTCATAATGGGCGCATGGTTCGCACTACCCAACTCCTTCACCCTCCCCATACCCCTGCGCGCTTGTTGTCTGCCGCCACCGTGTTGTTGGTGCGCGATGGCCCGCAAGGCTTGGAGGTGCTGATGACCCGCCGCTCGATGAGCGCCAGTTTTGCACCGGGCGCCTATGTGTTTCCTGGCGGCGGCATTGATGCCGCGGATGCCTCGTCCCACCCCCATGCCAAGCGCCGCCCCACCCAAAGCGACACGCACCTGACCCAAGCCATTGCGGCCATTCGTGAGAGCTTTGAAGAACTCGGCATCTTGTTGGCGCGACACGCCAACGGCCAAATGGCCCAGACGGCCGACATCACAGCGCTGGACCGCAAAGCACCGGCAGAGGCCTTTGCCGCGCAATGCGCTGCTCGGGGTTTGACGCTGGCGGCAGACGAGGTGTTTGTGTTGGCGCACTGGATCACCGATCGAGATTTACCGCGTCGCTTTGATGTGCCTTTTTTGGTGGCCCGTATGCCCGATGCACAAACGCCCGTGGCCGACGAAAAAGAACAGTTCGAGCCCGTCTGGGTGCGCCCCGCTGATGCGTTGCAGCGCCACACAGAGGGCAACTTCTTCATCATCTACCCGACCATCAAAACGCTGGAGCGTTTGCAAAGCTACACCTCGGTCGCGCAGCTGTTGGGCGACTGCGCCAGCGAGCAACCATGGTTCACCAGCTGCCCACGTGCTGGCTGGATGGGCGGTAAAGAAGTCCGCTACATGGAACACGAAGGGCCATTTGGCGAACTCGCCCTCACCTGCCCCGACGGCCAAATGCTGCACCACCTGGATTGGGTGACCGACCAACCGGTGCTGCTATTGAAAAATGTGCAGCGTCTCACCGCACCCAACCCCGGCGTGATGACGGGCCCTGGTACCAACAGCTACCTGATCGGCGACCCGGACACCGGTTTCGCCGCCATCGACCCTGGCCCTGCCGACCTCGAACACATCGACCGCCTGTGGCGCGCTGCGGGCGGTAACATCCGCTACATCGTCTGCACACACTCGCACCCCGACCATTCGCCCGGTGCCGCGCCCTTGCAAGCCTTGTGTGCGCAGCATGGCCACACGCCCCCCATCCTCGGCTTGGCCTCGCACCCCACGGCGCGCGCTGCCAGCGCGTTCACCCCCGACCGTGAATTGAACGACGGTGAGCGCTTGGTGCTGCAGGGCAACAACAGCAACCACACCTTGCGCGTGGTGCACACGCCCGGCCACGCGGCCAACCACCTGTGCTTGGTGCTCGAAGAAGATGGCTTGCTGCTGAGCGGCGACCATGTACTCAACGGCAGCACCACCGTGATTGACCCACCCGACGGCCACATGAACGACTACCTGCAGTCACTCGACAAACTGCTGGCGGCTTGCGAGCAAGACCACATCGAGTTCATCCTGCCCGCCCATGGCCATGTGCTCGGCAACCTGTGGGACGAACCTCATGATGCGCGCGCCCACATCACCCACCTGAAGCAACACCGACTGAAACGCGAAGCCAAAATTTTGGGCGTCATGCAACGTCACCCCGACGGCAGCATGGACGACTGGGTCAAGTTGGCCTATGACGATGTGCCCCCGCGCCTGTGGCCGGTGGCCATGCGTTCTTTGTTGGCGCATGTGGAGCGAATTCGGATGGGCGCGATGTAATTGAGCTGAACTCGCAAAGCTGTCGACTTTTAGTTGGCACGGCCTTTGCATAACCATGACATCGATCCGTTTTCAG
>JACCEA012480876.1_pt1 | contig 10502 bp, 15 predicted proteins | sample 7449851 | NCBI WGS metagenome assembly JACCEA01 (sample SAMN15323453, study PRJNA562643) | freshwater metagenome | isolation source: river surface water | place: USA:Blue River Watershed | collected 2017-08-18 | reverse complement strand
TGCCGTTTTCCGTGTCCACATAGATCACGACGTAGGGCAGGCGCTTGCCGTTCTTCTTGTCCTTTGACGAGAAGATCATGTCGTATTCATCGGTCGGCATGACGATGCAGTTGACGCCGAACGACCGGTTCGGCTCTTCCTTGGCGGCCTTCGTCACCGATTCGTGGACCATCTTGGCCCCGAACATCGCGATCTGCTGGCGGGGCGTCATGCCGTCCTTGCGATGCAAGTGGTTGACGGCTTTGGTCGCGCTTTCGAGCCAAGCGCAGTCGCGGAGATGGTGCGCGCAAAAGTACAGATGATCGCGGTTCGGGCTTTCTTCGATGGAGATGACACACTGCCCAAAGGTCGCGAAATCGTGGTCGCCGGTCTTAGTGGCGGCAACAAACTGTGACCGCCGGTCATAGAGCGCAGACCTCAGGGTTTTGGTGAGGTATTCCAGGTATCGGGCGACGTTCGGCCTAGCGTCCACCTCGTCGACGCCCGTGATGATCTTGAACCATTGCCGTTCACGAGGGCGCATCATGGCGGAGAACGAATTGCCGAGTTCACGCCGCATCATCACCGGATAACTGTCGTACAGATGTTCGGTGATCTCTTCTCCAAGCGTGAAATCGCCTGTGAAGTCTGCCCGTTCTGGATAGAAGTTCTCGGCAATCTCCTGCTGGAGGTTGTTCAGCGTGTCCTTGGCGTTGAACAACTTGGCGGAGAGGTCGCAGAGTTCTTTGGCGCGTCCATCACTCGACATGTCAAAATCACTTTCCGAGCAGGTCGCCCATGAAGGAACCGTCTGTCAGGTTGGTGGAGTCCCGGCCTTTTTGCGCGGCGATTTCCGCTGCGCGGCGGGCTGCGTCTTCACGCGCTGCCGGATCGTTCTGATCGGGCATGCGAGTGACAGGCTGGGGCTTGATTTTGCCCATGCCGAAAAGCTTTTTCATGCGAGCTACCTTCTCTTCTTCTTGAGGTTTGCGTAACCAACTTTGACTTCCGGACGCACATAACGGCCATTGGTGCCACCGAGACTACGGCGCACCGCTTCGTTGCCGCCTGACCAGCACATGACAACCGCGTCGCCCTTGCCGGGGGAGCGGCCAAGGCGTTCACGCAAGTTTTCTTTGCTTTCGATCTGGATCACGCCACGCCGTTCGAGCGCCGACGTATCGAGACAGGGTGCGGAGAGGTCCGCCCTCAGTTCCGGGTCCGGCGGGAGCGCGATGTCGGACCCTTCCTTGCGGTTTGGATCGAGCGCTTCGCGGAACCTGTACCAAGCCTCCGCCCGCTTGTTGGCGAACGGCAGACGGCTATCGAGTGTCTTTGCCGTCGAAGCACCCGCCCCGTTGAACGAGATGAACGGGACCGTGTTGTCTTCGAGACGATTGATGATCGCCCCGGCATACCCGCCGCCGACGTCGAGAACGACCGGCGCATTGTCCCGCCGGTTGAGGAAGATCGCAGCAGCGGCGCTCTTACTGCCTGCCGTGATCTCGCCCTTGGCGCTGACTGGGCTGGAAAACCATGATCCGTGCCGCCAGACCAGTTCTTCGGAGTCCTTACCACCGCCCGCCGGGTCCAGGGCCATGGCCGTCTGCTCGAACTGCTTCCAGCCGTCCTCTTTCCAGCGGGCCTGGGCCTGAATGATCCAGTCGGTCGGGATCACCTGAAACTTCGCATCCGATCGGGCCGCCATGAAGTTGCCGTCGCGGATGGCAGAACGAAGTGGTTCGGGCAGCGCGTCGAGCTGACTGCCGTAGTCCGTGTTCACGAGAAACGGATTATCCGCCAACTTAGCGGGAATGAATGACCTGGACTTGGCGCCGAGCGGCTTTCCTTCCCGATTGGCCATGGCCTTATGCACGTAGGCCCCGTTGGGCATCCGCGTCAGATCACTGGCCTCGACTTCGAGGTCCGTGCCGTCCTCAGCGGTCACAAACCAGCGCAGTTCCCCAGGCTTCGCGGGCTTGGGGTGTGTCAGATCCAGCCAGGGCCGGAACATACCGATGAGCCAATCGCCGTCCGCGTCGACGGGCGGGTTGGAGCCGAGCACGGCCCGCACCCTCTGGTTCTTGTCGAGCACTTCGTCCGAGAGGCGCATCCAGCCGAGGTGAAACCGGACTTGCTGTTCAAGGAACTGGGTTGCCTCGTCGAAATACTTGAGATCGAACGGGATTCCCTGCCAGTCTTGCTCGTCGCCCAAGTGCTGGTTGGCGCCGAACTGGATATACCGCCCGTCGTCTGTCCGAAGCAGGGGCGGAGGAGACCCGTTGAAGCCCTGCTTCGAGCCGTTGATCTTGATCGCGCGCTCCGTCAACCCCGAAAGGTTGGCGTAGCGGCGGCGCAGGATTAGCGCCCGGCGGTGTTTCGTGAACGCGAGCCCAAGACCCAAATCCGATTTTCCGCCGCCGCCTGCGCCTCCGTAGAGAAGCACATCAGCCAGCGACAGGTAGGCCTCGGTCTGAGCCCCGGGGTTAGGCAGCCACTTGGCCGCTTCCTTGAGCCGTTCCTGTTCGAGTGCGATCAGTGCTTCCGGCGAAAGCGTGTCCAGCTTCCGCAGGATTTCATCCAGCAGTGACATCGATCGCCTTGAGCGGTGTGGCCTGGGCCAGCGTCATGGCAATCCAGCGGGCCATCGCCATCCGGTCGACGGTCTCGACCTGGATCGGGGCGCCGTCCTTGCCGGTGATCTCGCTCGAGGTCTTCTCCCGCCATTCTTCGGCTTTGCGGTTCGTGAGCCAGAACTTCTGAGCCCCAACGTCAGGGGCAACGTGCTCCTTGTAGGGGACAATGACCGGCGTCCCCTCGTAGCTCATGATCTTCACCGAGTCGTAGGTGTAGCCGACTGCCCGCTCATACAGGCTGAAGCCAACCCGCTCGTCTGCCATTTCGCGCCCGATCTTGAGCGCTTGGCAAAAATCAGCGTGTTGTGCGCGCCAGCGATAGACAGTGCGTTGATTAACACCAAGAATTTCGCTCAGTTCTTCCATTGTCGCGCCGCGAGCGCAGGCATCAGCGGCAATCTGACAAAATGACGGGTCGTAATCCGTAGGGCGTCCGAGGTGTGGTGCCGTCTCCTCCGGCTCCAGGACTGGGGACTTCACCCCTATGACTTCTTCGCCTTTCGACCGCTTTTCGGCTCGATCTGCCGCCGCTTTAATGTCTTTCTTTCCCCTCTTGCGGGGTGCCCGGGTAGCCATGTGATCGGATTCCATTGGTTATGGAGGTCCCGTGTCATGTGACGACCCGAGCCCTCTTGGTTAGACTGCCTTAACGACGAGGAACGAGACAACGAGCGTGCCGTTGAGCGCCTGTGCCGAAGCATGGGCGTTTGCAATCGTGATCACGACTGAACCAGCGCCGGGCGTCACACGCAGGAGCGTAGGCGTGCCCTGGGTGTTCGTACCGTTGGCGATGGAGACAAACACGAGATCGGTTGCGACGATCTTGGTATTTGTGAGCGTCAGGGTGTAAACGGCATTCTGCGCTGTCGTGAGGGCTTCCGACGTGATCTTACCTTGCATGGTCGACAGCGTGGCAGCGCCTGCGGTTGCAGAGGCTGTCTGTGCTGAGCCCGTGTCGTTGGTTGAGTATCCGCCGGGGACAACCAGAGTGCCATCCTTGGAGAGGGCCATCTGACGTCCGTGGATCGACTTGAGTAGTCTAGGCATTTTACGATCTCCTGCTTGTTGCTATGTGTTTATGGAGACACAAAAAAACCCGCCCTGGTTGGGAGCGGGTTGGCGCCGGTACGCTGGCGATACTGGAGTTCTGGTTTAGGCCCACACATTGGCGCGGGTTGAAATCAACGCGGGGTCATACAGCCGTACACCGTCCGCATTCTGATACCCTGGCGGTACCGGGTCTTCTGAAAGTGCGACCCATGTCATAGGCTCGCCTGTTCTCTGATCAACAATGTCGAGGATGCGGGTGCGCTCGAACAGGTCCGCCGCTGATTGATCAAGGCCAGCCGTCAGGGCCTCGGCTGTCGCGCCGTAGTACCTGACATTGACGAACCAGCCTTCTTTTCCAGCCACCTGCCAGCCGTCATCAGTGCTTGTGATCTGCACCTCAATGAGGGGGGCAATAACGCCGTCACGTTCCTCTCCAATGCCACAGGCCTGCATAAAGGCGAGGCCAACAGCGCGGCTAGGGGCATGGGCTGTACATTCTATGATCATGCGGACACCGCCTGAGCTTCTGCGTTGCTCATACGGCGCGGCAAGATCATGACCGCCTTTAAGTGCGAATTCAGAGCGGCTTGGCCAGATGCTGTTGACCCTATAACAACGCGCGTCGTTGTTGGCATGGTCGCTGAAGCGTCTGTGTAAACGGTCCCGCCGTTTCTTACGCCAGCAATATTATTGACCTGCCATGCGTAAACGATCTTCGACGTTGCGCCGGCTGTATCCGTTCCAAAAGCAGCCAAAAGCGCTTGAGACACCCCGCCGTCAGTCGTTACTGTGACATACCCGCCATTATAGTAAATCTGGTGTTTCTCGTTGGCTGTCGTGTCGTCAAAGCAGATAAGATTGCCGGATGCTGTGGTGCCCCGCGTTGCCACTACATACGCTGTTCCGGCAGTTGCCGTTGACGGAAACGAACTTGCCGCAATCGAAATATCATCAGCCGCTCTTGTGACGCTGCTGCCATCAGTGACGATTGGCGAAGTGGCGAACGAGCCGTCCTCAAGCTGCACAAAATCCATTGTGCCCGAAACGGTGCACGTCAATGTTCCAGCAGATGGCGTGAAAGTCAGCGCTACGCGATTGTTTGTGCCCGTCCCAACCAATGGCCCCGCCGTGGAGGCACCAGACAGCGTCATTGTTCCGGTTCCGAGGAAAGACAGCGTGTATGGCGTTGCTGAAACGCTGATGTTTTGGGTCGCAGGCGACCGGCTATTGAGAAACACGTTAACTCGTGCCTCTTCAATCCTCACACCAAGCGCGACGCCAGACGCATCATATTCAGTCCTGAGCGTTGTCCCGCTCTCATAGACACCGTTGCGGTTGAGTATCCATTTCGTGGACGGACTGGAATAGGTCAGCTTGGCGTTAGGATTTCCAGAAAACACATTATCCGGCGTGCCCGTGTCTTTAATGACCATGGATAGGTCAGTAAACTCTATGGCCAGCCCATCTGCTTCAGAACTGAGCAACGTGCCAGCACCCGTTGCGCCCCCAACAGCCCCTCTTAGAACGCCGGTTCGATACCCCCGCTGCGTGCGGAGGATGCGGTCCATTCTGGCGTGCTCTAGTCTCTGGCGGTAAAGAGGGTCATTCATCGTGCTCGAACTCCCTCTCGCCTGCGAGGCTGTTGATGGGCTAAGATTTTAGGACGGTGTGTAATCTGGTAGATGTTGCCGTAAGACCCGCTGCCAGGAGGGATGCCGGACCACGTCAGGGTGACGGACTGGCCGCCCCACAGAACACCTGATGCAACAGCCGAAAGATTGCCGCCACGGGCAAGAACCTGAGACTGACCGGCCCACACGAGGCCGCCAACCGTGACGGACGCCGTGCGCCCGCTTGTCAGGGCAACGGACTGGCCTGTCCACGAAAGACCGGCTGCCGTAACGGCCAAAGACCGCGCCGACCGTGCCGCAACCGATTGCCCGGCCCATGTCAGACCGGACACTGTGACCGTCAGTCTGGGAGCCGAGGCCAGGCCCACGCTTTGGCCAGCCCACGTCAAAGCCCCGGCTGAGACAGCAATGGCACGTCCAGAGCGGAGTGTTACTGACTGACCGGCCCACGAGAGCCCGCCGGCAGATACCGCGAGGGACCGCCCCGCGCGCTCCGAGACGGACTGTCCGGCAAACGTGAGGCTACCGGCATTAACCGAAAGTTTACGGCCTGCAGCCGCGCCAACTGTCTGCCCAGACCACGAAAGCCCTCCGGCATTGACCGTGATGGTCTTTCCAGCGGGCGTGAGAGTGACGGGCTGACCAGCCCACGAAAGCGCGCCAGCCGTGACGATATCCTGTCGACCAGCCCGAAGCGCCACCGACTGTCCGCTCCACGCTACGTCACTGGATGTGACGGTGAGCGTGTATGCCGAGATGTAATCCAGGAACCACCCAGCCAAGTTGGCTGTGATAGGTCCGTCTGCCATGCCGAACTGCGCCGTCGTCACAAGACGCGAGATTGCGCCGCGCCCTATCTTGGTTCTGGCCCATTGAGATAAGAGCGGGAAACTGCCCTCGCCAGCCATTAGGGGACGACGTGGCTCTCGACGTACTGCCCGATGTGATTCGTGATCGTTGTGCCGGACTGGAACCACACGAGCTGCAGGACGCTATCGTCATAAATTCGCGGGCGCCCGCTGGTCAGAAAGTCGATGGCGTTGCCGACGTTGGCGACGGTTGTTTCGACCTGCGCCAACATCCGGAACAGGACGAGGTGCATCGTGCCAGATGTGCGGGTCGCGGACTGGATAAATGACGTTGGGGCGCGAATGCCGGTATCGCCAGCCGCCAGGCTGAAGATTTCGAAAGTACCAACGGGCGGCGTTGCGACTGCCGTGAACGTGCCTGTGTTGCCCGTGTTGCCGTCCTGGTCCGTGTAAGTCAGCGTGACAGTCGGCACGCCAGCACCGCCGGTCGCGGACCACTCAATGGCCGCCATGACGTTCGCACCGTTTGACGTGCCGTCACCGGAGCGGGCCGGGAGTGTCGCGGGTGAAATGGCTTGCGCCGTCGTCGACGTCGTGACCAAACCAGAGTTTTGCCACAGCCGGTCAATGAGCCAGAGCGAACCAACCGTGCCTGCTGTGATTGCCAACCGCGCCAAATAAGCATTGGCCCCGCCGCTTGGGTTTGAGCGGCGAATGCGACCGCCAGTCGATGCGAGCGCGGGTGTGACGGCCTCTCCGTTAACGCCGATGGCTGTCGCGGTCGAGGCACCGGGATTCCCAGAGGCGTACCACGACGTATGGCCACGCGATGTATTTGCGGCAGCCATCGTAATACCGTTTTTGACGAACGGCTGCGGCGGCTGCATGCCTGCAATCATGGTGTCGACGGTGATGGCCATTAGGTCGCGGCCTCCAGGTATTCGCCAGCGAAATCCACGCCATCAATCTGATAGGCACCTGTTTCCGGATTGACGCCCGTGACCACATATTGGCCCGGGTACGATTCCGTGAACGGCGCCTTAACCCGGACAGAATCCGCAATCGAAAACATCAGCCGAACCTCTTGATCTGAGCGTCGAGGAAGGACAGTTCCTGCTTGATGGCGACAAGGCCGTCTTCGGCCGTCCTGATCTGAGCGTCCAGCCTGTCCGTCTTGGCGCGGGCCTCTGCTTCGATCGCGTCGCGCGATGCCCGCAGCGGTGCCGAGGATGCACGAATGGCATCTCTTTGGGCGACGAGTTCGTCGAACCGGGCCTTGAGGGCGACCTTATCGAATGTCATGGGGCTACACCGTTGAGGTTAGAACGCCCGTCGAGGCGTTGAAATCGAGCGTGAGGGTTTCGGTATCGGCCAGCGTCAAAGCCGAGCCGTAGTCGAGATACCCGACAAGGGCATCCGCAGGGCTTGTGGCGCTGTCATTGTAGACGACGACATAGCGGAATGGCCCGACACTGGCGCCGGTCGCGGTGATGACTTCATCCGTGATGACCAACTTCGAGACGTTGGAGGACTGCGACCACGCCAGGCCGTCAAGGGCGTATCCGCCTCCGGCACCCGCCGTATAGCCACCACCCGCCGAAATCTGCGTGATGTTGGCAAGAACCGTATCCGTCGCTGCCGTGGGGGCGGTGTTTGTCAGAGCAGCCTTAAAGGTGTGCGAACCAAAGTTATGGACCGCGAGCCCGACCTGTTCGGAGAAATCGTGGAAGAATGTGAATGTGCTGGCTGGCATGTCCTAGCTCCTCAAGCGAACTGGTTGCGGAGCGCGGCGATCTTGGCTTCGACACCTGCCAACCGGCTTTCGGCCGCCTTGACCTGAGCGTTGAGAGTTTCCAGATCCTTGAGGCGGGCGCGGGTATCGCTTTCGACCTTGTCAGCGGCAGCCTGAGCGTCTGCCGTGATCTTCTGGCCCTTGATCTGATAGGCTTTCAGGTCTTCGGCGCCTTTGGCTCGAAGGGCCTCGGCGTCCTCGCGGGCAAGGGCTTTGATGTCTCCGGCCTCTGCGGTCGCATTGGCGATGGCCTGCTTGGCGGTCTGCATCAGAGCCTCAGCCGAGGCGGCGGTCTTTTTGGCGTCCGCGAGAATCGCATCGGCCTTGACCTTGGCCGCGGCTTCGGCCTTTGAAGCCTCTGCCGCAAGTGCAGCGAGGCGGGCGCGGGCCGCAGCTTCATGCGCTTCGAGGGCCTTGATCTCGGTCTCGCGGGCACGCATGACCTTTTCGAGTGAGCCGATCTTCTCGGCTTCCTTCTGAAGGGCGATGACGCCCTCAAGCATCGAGACGAGGTTTTTCAGGTCCCGGCTTGCCGCCGTTGCGATGTTGGTCATGGGGAATTGGTCTCCTCGAACACGATGGTGCCGTTGATCGTGAGGGAATCGGCCGGCGCCGTAATGCGGACCACGAGCCGGGAATTGATATCGACCTGGGGCTGCTCATCACGCGGGGGGGCGTACCACCAATTGGCCGCCACGTTCCAGGCGTCGACAATCAGGGTCTGAGGCGACCCAGTCGAGGCGACCGTGGTGTTGTTGGCCTCTACCGTCGTCACCGCAGCGCGGCTCCACGGCTCCAGGTTGGCGGGCGTGACGGTCGTACCGCCCGAGCCCGACGTCGCGTTGCCACGAATGATCGACACAGACAGCAGTTCGGACTGCGCGTCTCCGAAATCCGAATACTGGCTGAGGCGGATTTCCCGAATGCGCACGCGCGACGAGGCTGACGTGGCAATCTCGAACACGTCCTGCGCCGCAGTCGCGGCCACGGCGCTGAATGTTGCGGTAAAGACCGGCATCCTGTTGTCCCTTAGTTTTTCCAGTCGGCCCAAAGGCCTCTGATGCGGAATTGCGAAATCACTTCCGGTGCGAGGTTAAACACACTGATTGAAAACAACTCTTCGCCCTTGACCATGCGCTGGATGGCAATGGCCACCTTGGCGGGTTTTGAGGGGTCGGTCTGCGGGTATTCCTGGATCAGAACGTCTTCGTCCTTGAACCGGCGGAGAATGCAGGCTCCGGCCTTACGGAAGGCGGCATAGGCCTCATCAGCGGCCTGCTCGAGGAATGGGGAGCCGACGTACTTGGCCATGGGGACAACGCGGTAGGCGGTCCCGAGGTCTCCGATGATCTCGCCGGATTGCTTGTTCAGGGGCATAGCGGCCTCAATGCCATTTAGGTTCGAATCTGTTGTCGGCGTCTACTCTTGGAGGCAGGCGGCGCGAGTCGAGGCAACCCCCGGCCCGCGCCATGGGGGCTAGCAGCCCTTGCCCTTCTTTTTCTTCGCCATGTGACGAGATCTCCAACAGTGTTTCACGCGCTACAAGTCCGGTAAAACCTGGTGTTTCGGACATTTGGTGTGTCCTTCAATCGGGGTGGCGGGACGAGGGCCGACCTCCCCCGCCCCGCCCGGCGCTGCGCTGCGAGACTGGGGGGCGCGCGCACGCCACCCCCGGGCGATCGGGTCGGAACCCGGGGCGTGTCTCAAAATTGGGTAGGGAGGCCCGCCGAGCTGCGGCAGCGGGCCTCCCGTCGTTCCAGGACGTCTAAGCGCTAGGCTGTACTCGGCTCCGCAGGGTCGATCCGTCTTTCGAGCAGTTCGATCTCTGTCAGAGCCGCCAAGGCGATGGCCCCCGAGCCCGGTCCTTCGGGACTGTCCAGAAAGGACGCGAGTTCGGCGAGACGTGCCTTGACCTGTGCGGTGCTGTCCATGGTTGCCATCCATTGTTGTGGAGACGGTACGCGCGACAGGGTGCGGCCCGGATGGCGAGGCAAATCGTTTGGTCTAACGTGCTGTTTCAGCCGGGCTTTCGAACCTGACAGCGCCCTTTGTCATCAATGAGAACAGCGATGGCGTGCGGTAGTCGGCCCGGCTGAAAAGCAAAACGCCCGCTCTCGGGAGAGGCGGGCGTAATGGTTGACCATGGCGGGGTTTATCTCATACTCCGCGCCGGATTGCAAGGGGGTCTTTGAATTAAGTTTGCGGCCTCAGTAGGTTGGTGATGTCAAGGGAATTTGTTGGCTATTGAGAGCGCTTGGTCCTCGCAGGTTTCCAGGGCGATCTTCTGCGCCAGCATGCAATCGCCGGCCACGAGTTGCCCGGACGGCAGGAAGCAGATCCCGCTGACCCGGTTGCCGTCATCACCGAGCACGTCGATGTTCATCTGGCGTCCTTCCTTGATCCGGTACTTTGTGCCGGACTGGCCTACGACGGTGAAGGCTTTGGTGGTTTCGTATTCCTGCTTTTGCTCGGGGGTTAGGTGCTCGAGGAGGAGGGCCTTGCCCTTGGCTTGGGCTTGCGGTGTGCCGACGTCGCCACACCAATCCACGCCCGTCAGCCAATTTACCCTCCCCAGTTCAAAATCCATCATCCGGACGTTTGGGCG
>JACCEA012182606.1_pt1 | contig 10502 bp, 7 predicted proteins | sample 7449851 | NCBI WGS metagenome assembly JACCEA01 (sample SAMN15323453, study PRJNA562643) | freshwater metagenome | isolation source: river surface water | place: USA:Blue River Watershed | collected 2017-08-18 | reverse complement strand
TGTGAAAAAGGCACACGTGCAATATCCAATGAGAAGCCTAATTTGGGGGTCAAATTGAGGTTACGCTTAGCATCTGGCTGCAGCAAATTATTATTACTTCTATTTTAATTATTATTAATTAATAATATGGAATAATGTACAATTCAACATATATAGCCATGAGTGCCTGTTTGTTATTTTATTTGATCTTTGTTTTGGCGATCAGAACAGCTGCTGTCGAGGAAAGAGAGAATGTTCCTCCATTAGCATACATTGTTTCGAATTCTCAGGACAAAGAAATAAACGGAAGGTGAAATTGATTCCCTAAATTGCTAAATTGATGAATACCATTGATTTATTCCCATCATTGAACAAACTAGATTTTTGTGTGATAATCCGCGTTTGTGTTGGAAATATCAAAGCCATGATGTACGCAATAAATTTCGTTTGGTCCGAACAACAATATTTGTAGACAAGAATGAAAAGCAGGTAAATTACGGATAAGCTGCAAACATCATTTCCTCATTTGCGTTATGTTAGAATCGCTGGTATGTTGAGGAAATGATTGAACGAAAGTCTACCGGAATTCAACGTTACGGTGCAATTGAGCTATCACCGATGCCTTTCCAACACAAATCATGGAAGCGTTTGACACCAACAAAAATGGAAGATATTAATATGGAAATGCGACCGATAAGTTTAACATGCGATCCATCAGTAGGTTTGGAGGGAAATTTGCAGAATGTGAATTCACTGCATACCTTGTTGGATAATTCTAAGTCAACAATTCCTCAAAACATTGAAACATCACTGAAACAACTCAAAAATTGCTATGCAGTGATCCTGAATCAATTGGAACAACATCAGCAACAGATCATCAAAGAATCACGCGCCTTTTCATCATCTGAAGCGCTTGCGTCTATTATTCAATGTGAACTGTATCGATTGCAAGGTGCTATCTTATCAGTGAAAGATTGCTTTAACGAAATTGGAGACTGGCTGAAACTTTTATCGCAACCTTCACACATAGGTGGAAAAATTGAAGATAACCATATTCTTGAATTAGTACAAAGAACGCTTGTGCACTCGATGATGTTTGATTTGCTATACTTGCAAAGTGCTCATTCAGTAGTTGAGATCGTGTGTCGGGGATATTTCCTCTTGGATACGATGAATGAATCTGCATCTGATTCATTTAAAAATACTCTTTCATCTTTGGGATCGATTTCTCTCTTTCTCTTGGGTCGATACAATGCGTGGTGGGATATTTCTACAAGTACGGAGAATTATATGGCTGCGGATTATACGAACATTTGTATTCCTAGTGAAAATGACTCTTCCGACAAATTTCGAATTGGCGTTGATTTGCAGAATGTTCAAGATGTTATCACTCAAATTCAGATATATTCGTCAGTGTACAGCAACGAATATTCTGTCGTGGAGAATAATGGTGGTAGTGGAGTGCGTAGTAGAGAAGATATTTTCAACAAAATTGAGTTTTTCTTTCAACGATTCCCAGGTCTTAACATTTCTCCTGAGAGATCCGGAAATCAATTGAGGACTGAAGATATGCTAGTAAGTCGTCAATATTTTTCTACGGCTAATTCCTTGGTGACAGCCCTTTTGAGTGCTGGAACGATCGAAACTGCCACGTTTCACTTTGTTAACGTTGCTTTAATCGAAGTATTCCAAGTCGCAGAATCGATCCATGCACCTCAATATATTCGTAAGGAGTTTTTAACAATCCAAAAATGTTTAAGTCCTTTATCGTGGTCTACAAAAGAAGCAACAATGTGTGCAAAGAGTGCTGTTAAAAGAATGTCTGGGGTGATCTCTCGTCGATTAAAATGCAGCACCCACGGCATTCTGTGTTTGATTGCATTTCCAATCCCTTATCAATCGTGGAATACTAATTTGCAGTATTATATTGACGATGCTTTGCGAAGATCTCAGTTAGTTCGTTCAGTTTACCTTTTGAATAGGATTGTGCATAACGAATATATCTCTTCAGTGTTTACAGCAGATAATGATATGTTTTCGATGTTTTTGTCTATCTTGACGCAAGCCGCAAACCCGGTAATACTTCAAAGTTCATTAGAGAATTGGATAAAAGATGCAATTTGTCTCAGATTGTTGCTTTTGGACACATTGGACCAATTAGTGCAACTGTGTGGCACTGGTGACTTGAATGCTCACCTATGTTATTTAAGAATTGATGGTCAATCTTCCGGCGTGCGAGGACTCTTTTTAGAAGCTTATCAAGGTTTAAGTTTACTTTCTTCATATTTGCAATCTGCAGTTTTGCATTTGAAGAATAGCGCGCTTGATTTTCGAGCAGTGCTTCGGGAATTTGATCATGTTCTTGGAGACTCCCTCTCTGCATCAAAATATTTCTCGTTGGTGCGCCGTATTCAACAAAGTCAGCCTGAAGCGTTTGCCTTATCACATCTAAATTCTACATCCTCCACTGTAGGGATGCTACCAATGCTTGCTGAACAATTTTATAATGCATGGAATAATTCCGAACGTCAAAGAAATGATAGAACTGTTTTGAAAGTTGGATTTGTGTCATATTCCTTGACTAGGCACTCGGTTGGAAGATTATTGAGCAAGGTCATTGTTGAGTTATCTGCTCATCCTGAGTTATATGATGTCGATATTTATGTTGTGGCCAACATTCCTCACATATTCAAGGATGGAAGAAAAGATACAACCACGGGAAGCGGTACCTCTAGTAACTATGATGATGTAACAGAGTTTCTCCAGTCCTCGATTGCAGCGGATAGATGGATTCATTTACCAGCATTTACATTTGGTATTGCTTTTCAGTCGACAATGACAGTTATTCAATCTCTAAATCTGGATATTGTTGTTTACACTGATGTGCTCATGCAACCATCTTTGCAAGTGTGGACGCATTCGATGCGCTTAGCACCCGTTCAAATGGCATTTTGGGGTCATCCTTATACAGGCGGAGATCCGGACTTCATTGATTATTTCATTACATCGAAAACATTTGAGTTCGAGTCTACAATTATTAATAGGTAAGATCTATTACACCAATCTCTTTATTGACAGTTTTCACATTCTCATTTGTTTTGCATGCAGAGAGAATCAGTACTCTGAACAACTCGCGCTGTTTGATACCCTATCTTTCCAATTATACCCTCCAGAACCATTAGCTAAAATGTTACCGGACATGGTAAATTATGTTTCGGATCATGAACAATTGTCCACGATTCAAAGCGAGCGAATAGCCTTCCTTCGATGGTTGTATCGTAAAGGTTATAATATTGAAAGTCAATTACATGACTACAATTCTTTAGATTCGCAGAATAATCGTTATTTATCTTTCCACATTTATGGAGTAATGCAATCATTGATGAAAATGCATCCCATTTTTGATAGTGCAATTGTAAAGCTGCTAATTAGAGATCCCCTTGGTATGATCGTAATACTGAGAAATCCAAAACAAAGCAGTTGGCAAATTGCATTTCAGGATCGACTAAAGACGATGATACATTTATTGGTGAAAGCTCACTTTGCTGATACTTTAAAAGTTGAAAACGTGGATGATGAAGATGTACAATCACTTGTTGATGGATTTGAAAAAAATATTTTTGATCGTATCATATTTGTAAATCCTTTGACCCATAAGTATTATGCAAAAGTCATTTGTCTTGTCGATGTCGTGCTTGATCCTTTTCCGTTTGGTGGTGGAGTAACTATGTGTGATGCGATTGCTGGTGGGTGTCATCATAACAGAAGTATTCCATTTGTTACGTCCGGTCAACTGCAAACCGTCCATCACATTGCTGCTGGGCTTGCTCAGGTTTTGAATAGTTCATGGTATGCAGTGGATAGTGATAAGCAGGTTGATTATTCATTCATGAATTCAATCAATAATGAACGAGAGGTTTTGAAGGACTTGAGTAGATTTTTAGATAATTTTGTAGTGTCTTACGTTGAGAGAGCTATCCAAACGGCAATTCTAAGTCACAAGGAGATTTTGAAAAAGGCAGATATTGAGAATAATGCAGAATCGGAGCCTGAAGCTTACTTTGAGATATATAAAAGATCAAAAGAAGTTGCCAAAGAATGGACTTTGTTCTTTCAACGCACTGTTCGAATCCATAATTAGAATTAAATTTAATTTAGTTATCAATTGGTTTTTTGTGACGAACTAACCGAGGACCACTTTCAACCAAACAGCAATAACAATTTTCAATACACCAAATCACCTAATGTCATTGGTTAATTGTTGAGTTCAAGTGTCAACTTTCCGATTCATTCTTTAGATCAATATGTTTGAGAATGATGCATCAATGCAACCATCACATCTTTTGTACTGCTTGGCAATATTCTACATGATTCAAAGTGCCAGAGATGAAGGAGACAACATCATGAAACCTCATTTGCTGAAGCTTCTAAGTTTTTTATCAGATCATGTCGATATTAAATCAATGTCAATACTTTATTCGCTTGAACATTTTCGTGTTTCTATAAATGATTATTGCAGGGATGCTGAAGTAATTGACTCGATATGTGACTATTGCCGAGAAGTGAAGTCGATCGACCATTTAATTGATTTTATGGATAAATTGAAAAATATTTTTGAAATTGATTCAACGGTATCGTCAAATAATTTATATGGTCCAAATAAAATTACTGTAACAAGCTCTCTCGGTATTTTTGTGAGAAGGGTCTCGTCATATTGGGAATGTATGCCATTTGAATCTCAATGTACTGTAATTCGTGATTTCACCCGTTTCTGTGAAAGCAAGGTTGTTGCATCAAGAAAAGAAAATTCACATTTAAAAGTGAATCAACTAGATTACATTCGTGCAACTGATGATTCCATGACAGATATGACTTCCGAAACAAAATATTTTATAGATGAGACAGAAGCTTTCTTATTAGACAATAATATTACTGCTGCTGAAAAATGTGTTCATAACTTTTTTGATACTTTAGCACAAGATCCTCTAGCTATTCGATATCGTGGTCAAGAAATAAAATCATTGGATATGCTATTGCAAGAGTTGAGATTGATTGAATCGGGTCGTAGTGCAACGCTTCCAAAACATCAATTCGCCATGATGACGTTAGCATTGACATGGATAAGTGCCGGTAACTTTTCCATGGCCCAGTCCGCGGTTGAGGAAGCCCTCAAATCATCACATCAACGAGGTGATCACCCATCGGTTGTGAAAAGCTTGTTGCTTCTTTTCCATATAATGGAGAATTCAAGTGATTTCGATGCTAGTCGTGGTGAAGAGCTATTACGCCGATGTATTACCAAAAGTGGAGCACTTGGATTAAATGAATTGGTAGCGGATGCCGTATTGTCCTTCGTTAAATTGAAGATAAATCAATTAAGCAATATTAGGACAGAAGAAACGATTGTTGAGCAAAATATATTTGATGCAGACTCTGTCGTAGAATGGGGCTTTGAGGAGATTTGGAACCTTTTGACCTTTGGTTTACATGGTGAAACCTCTTTGACTGTTCAATATTGTTTGACAAAAGATCCTGGAAGCATTGATGATGTTGCAGCATCTTCTGGCCCAGGAGCTATGCAACAACCTGGTAAAGTGATCACTGAATCGTTCAATCCCGTCGATGGGCGGTATGTGGAATTTAACATTCGATCATCGATTCTCTATTGTGATTTATGGAATCGAATTCAACAATACGATATAGCGGTACTATATTGCAACAAAGCCATCAATTTATATGCTCATGAAGAAAGTTTAGTGCAATCACAATATTTGCTAGTTCTGACTGGTAAGTTGATCTTTAATCAGCTGCAGTGTCTCATTGAGGAAAGTGGCGATGCCAGTGAAAGGTTACTCCAATCATTGAATAGTCTGTATTGCAATTACCAACAGTTGCAAATGGAATTTGAAAACAATTTCCAACCTTGTTCGACTTTGCCAAATAAGTTCAACGCCGTTTTCAGAGTTATATCGAACTATTTGTCTGTTTACTTGTGTTGTTGTGTTGGGGATACTGGCAGGGCTAATCGCTTTTCTGAGAAAATGATCGATGCATTAGGTGATGGTGTGGGCAATGAATCTATATTACCACTTGAAGACCGTTTACGATGCATGATCACTAAAGAAATAGTAGGAAGTTTGTTGGTTGGAACTCGACAGTCGATTATAATGTCCCATTTGGAAGAATTGTGTTCGAAAATGGCACCCAACAACAATATTAATCATCACCTAATTGTAGAGCCAGCAACGAAGTGGCTTATATGTAAAAGCAATCACTGACTAATCCTCCCTCTATCTTAGCTTGGATCTGAATATCGATAGAGAAATGATTGGATTTTTTGAATTAAAGTTAAGGATTAGTGATGCGGAATAGCTTATCAAGTCGACCATTAGAACCGCTCAGTATTGTAAATGGTATTTAAAATATTATATATATCACGCGTCTGCTTTCACAAACCTCCCAAAAATAAGAAATAGAAGTAGTTTATATCACATACACACATAACAAGCACAAAACCCAAAAATACAACGACATAACATTAGTCACGACTATGAAACAAATCATTATGATTATGACGAAGAATAATTCGGAAGCGAGTAAGAAGGCAAACATTACCTACTGCTATTACAATTACACTATTTACTGCTACTGCCAACAACTACTGGGCTGAGTAATTATTCCTCCACACGCGCCCCCTAAATTAAGGATACTGCTATTACCACTTGCAGCCTGGTAACTTAGTATATTTTACACGGCAATGGTTCTTTGGACCAACAACCATAGCAGCATAATCAGGCTCAGGGAATTCCTTCTCTACTAATTCCAATTTGTAATTACGAAAAAGGAGAGACAAGATTGTCTTGACTTGGAGTAAACCAAACTGTTGGCCAAGGCAAGCATGACGTCCACCGCCAAACCCTAAGTAAGCAAAAGGTGTCTTATGCTCTTGTCTCTCTGGGCCAAAGCGCTCAGGCTCAAAGTCATTCGGATTCTTGAAGACAGATTCCAATCTAGAGGCAACAGCTGGAGAAGTGATGACAATATCTCCCTTTGGAATGATGAAGGATTTGCCATCTTGCTTGACTTCGATATCTTCCAAAGCCATTCTCATCAACATGATTAACGGCGGGAACAAACGCAAAGCTTCCTTCACGCAGTTCTCTAGGTAAGACATATGCGAGATTTGATCAAAATTAACATCTACCGCGGATAGAGGCTTATCACCAGCAACGTCCTTCAATACCTCTTGTTGCTCCTTGAGCATTTCCTCCAAACAACGTGGGTTGTGTAAGAGGAACATAGCGGTCCAAGTTGAAGAGATGGAAGAAGTATGTTGGCCAGCAAACAACAAAGCAATCAACAATCCGACAATCTGTTCATCGGTTAATTGTTCAGTCGAGTTCTTGTAGTGGAAATCGATGTATAATTGCAAGATATCAGTTTGATCTTTGTCTTCAGCAGTCACACCTCTTGCGCGACGAGCAGCAATTACTTTGGAGAAGATACTGATCATCTCTTGTCTGGCTTGATCGCGAAGCTTGTGTGCAGGAGTTGGCGCATAAGGGAAGAAGAAAGACAGAGGAGTTACTCCCTTATCCAAATCGTGGTAAATTCGAGCAACATCAGCAAACAAGTTTTCACGAACATCATCTCCGTGTAAGCAACGAGAGGAAGTCAAAATTGTCATTTCTGAAAGAATTTGTAGTAAATCGCATTCTCCAGCATCGCCCAAATGCTCCTTAAAGTATACTGCGCATTCCTTCTCAATACGTGGGACATAATCCATCAAACGACCAGACTTCAAGCCGTTGGCCATGGTTTGCATTTGCTGCTGACGCTTCTTGATCTCGGCATCATATACCACACCCTTACCAAACACTGGAGTCATGAAACCATACACCTCGGACTGAGACATTTTCTCATCGTTCAATTGGAAAAATGGAGCAGAAATCTCAGGACCAATCAAGAAAGTAAGATTCTTGTGCAACATTGGAACAGTATAGCATGAACCATACTTTTTAAAACATTTCTCAATGAAAGCAACCGGTTGCTTGGCGAACTCGACATAGTTACCAATCAATGGTAAGCCAACATGAGCTAGAGGAGGGGAGTTCTTTGGTCTCTTTTTTTGCATCAAAGTCAATGCAGCAAAGACTACTATGAGTGCAACAGCGAGGACAATGAACACCATTGTAAGCTTTGAATGAAACGGGAAGAATAACAATATTGGAGCAAAATTGGAAACAAAAATGCAGTGAGATGCGGAGCCCGTTCAAAGGTGGTGCGCGTGTGCACTTTGTTCTTCTTCCTTGTCTGGTGACGGAATTTGAGTCGCTGGGCTGGGCGGTTGGGGGAGGTGAGTTTCGAATTTCAGGAAAGTCGAGAGTTTACAAATGTTCGATGGGCGTTAGTTCGTATGTCACAAATGCCTAGTGCCATATCATCAGCGCTTTGCTAGCATTTGCTTTTTGCTTCTTGCTTTGTGCCTTTAATATTAAGTAATACTACAGTTTATTAGCAATTTCCAGGCTGGATCTAGTAGGTATACCGACGGACGGTCCGGCAGGCGCAACAGACAATTCAAAGCAATGCCAAAATCACAAAACATTTCCTTTTGTTGGAAGCAATAAGGTGCGACTTGTTGAAATTGGTGGATGTCCAAATTGACGATTCAATCTGCTTGTTCATTACTTCCGACCGGCGTTGGCAATCGGAGATTTCCCAGTGTGTCTAATATCCATTATTACTTCTCTACTGCCTCCAACAAAAAATCGAATCGTATTCATGGCTCATCGGATTCCTTTTCAAAAGGAAAACCGACACACAAAACAAAATTGAATTTGGACATGAATTTTTTTGATCAGGTTGAGCACGACAAACATACTTCTAAAACCACATCGGATGTGAACAACCATCACAATTCACATCAGCCCTCTCGTAGAACGTTGAGAAAGAAAGGTGTTTTATATGATGCTGACAGTGGTGAAGTGTTAGAATGTCTATTTTGTAAGATTCACACAGGTGAAGAACCTGGACGAATTGAATATGAAGATGAAAAGTTTGTTGTATTTCACACAATCGATCCTGCAACACATTTGCATCTATTAGTCACTCCCCGACAGCATATTACAAGTGTCAGATCTCTGAAAGGGTTAGAAGGTGCGAAATTAATAAGAGAACTCATTGATATTGGAAAACTTGCTCTGAAGGAGGAAAATTGCAAGAATGCGAAATTTTGTTTTCATATCCCGCCTTATACTTCGATTGATCACATCCATCTTCACGCTATTGCTGATCATCACACTTCTGGTTGGTGGCCAAGTATGAAATACCCTGCATGGAATACGATGTATTGCAAAAATGCAATCGATTTCATTAAGGAATTAGAAGAAGGTTCTTCACTTACATAGATTATTTGACCATGTTATATGTAATAGTTCATGTTTGTAAATAGTTCAATGAGTGTTTCATGTTTTCAACAAATTATACTCTTTCGGTAATTGCAAATATCACCAACGAGAATGCAACAACTACTGTCATATTTATTATCCCATGGAAAATCCACTTATAAATAGTAAATCATTCTTGCAGCACAACTATACAAAAATGGAACGCAACTCTAGATTAGAACTCTTTTGTTGCGTCAATGTGTGTGCAATTGTTCGTTCCGATCCACTTAGTATAAGTGAAAGTGAATTGTGAGTGAATCATAGAATGACTCTAATCTAGTGATGGTTGCAGGTATTCGCTTATGCATCTCAACAATAAAGTCATTTGTTTGTGATTCATAATTCTATTTCAATCACAATCCTATTGATCATTATCTAACTTGTTGAGATCAATCATCATGTCATTGACACCTTATGACAGCGAATTTGGCATGGTAGAACCATACAATCCAACATTCAATCGATGGGGATGGGGTATGACACCATTCATGGGAGCAATGTCAAATGTCATTCCATATCAGCAGAATCGACTTAAATCATTGAGACAAGAAGCCGTTGGCCCATTGACTCCTTTAATGTCAGCTGATCTCATTGAAGCAGAGAATGAATTCCATGTTCATGTCGATTTACCTGGTGTTGAAAATATCGATATCAACACGGACAACAATTTCCTTACTATCACAGCAGATCGTAAAGTTCTTCATGAGATTGATAATGATATTGCACATACAGTTGAAAGATCATTTGGTAAAGTTAAACGACGTTTACCAATTCCAAAGAATGCTGATGTCGACGATGCAAAAGCGAAATTCCGTGATGGTGTGTTGACTGTAACTTTTCCAAAGAAGGAACCAAGTGCTTCTATCAAGAAACTCCGCATTGACTAACCATTTTAAGCACGCAAAATAACGTCTTGCAAACAGTTTTAATTTAACCCATGTATCAATTAACAATATTTTCGTTTAGTTAACATTAAATTTTCATATTCTACAAAAATTCCAAACATGCAACAACAAGTCTATGAAACACATATTCGCTAACAACATGAAGGTGATTTAAAACTTTACTTTCATT
>JACCEA010886540.1_pt1 | contig 10503 bp, 10 predicted proteins | sample 7449851 | NCBI WGS metagenome assembly JACCEA01 (sample SAMN15323453, study PRJNA562643) | freshwater metagenome | isolation source: river surface water | place: USA:Blue River Watershed | collected 2017-08-18 | reverse complement strand
GCCCATCGCCCACGCGCTGCTGATGGCAGCGATGGCCGCCGCCGCCGCCTCGGACAAGGTGCCGCTCGACCTGCTGGTGCAGCAGATGGTGGCCCAGGTCCAGAGCTTCCCGCTCATCGCCATTCCCTTCTTCATGCTCACTGGCTCGCTCATGATGGGCGGCAAGCTGGGCCAGTCGCTGGTCGGCGTGCTCAGCGCCCTGATCGGTCGCTTCCACGGCGGCCCGGGCCAGGTGGGCGTGATGTCGTCCACGATCTTCGGCGGCGTCTCCGGTTCGGCCGTCGCCGACGCCTCGGCCATCGGCTCGCTGCTGATTCCCTGGCAGAAGAAGCTGGGCTACCCGCCCGCGTTCTCGGCCGCCACCCTGGCGGCTGCGGCCACGATCGACATCCTGATCCCGCCGTCGATCCCGATGATCCTGTTCGCGCTGTCGTCGAACACCTCGATCGCCTCCCTGTTCGTCGCCGGCCTGCTGCCCGGCTTCGTGATGTGCGCCGGATTCATGATGGTGTGCTGGTGGGTCGGCCGTCGTCGCAACTTCCCGCGCGACACCACGCCCTTCGTGCTCCGGACCTTCCTGGCCCAGGTGGCCTACGCGATGCCCGCGCTGGTGCTGCCGGTGCTGATCATCATCTTCCTGCGCTTCGGCATCGCCACGCCGACCGAGGTGGCCGTGCTGTCCACGCTGTACGCCGGCGTGGTGTCTGCCACCATCTACCGTGACCTGAGCTGGAAGCGCCTGCACCATTCCATTCTGGAGGCCGGCCTGGCCACCGGCGTGGTGCTGCTGGTGATCATGGCTTCGGCCGCCATCGGCTGGCTGCTCACGTTCGACCAGATGCCCCAGGGCATCGTGGCCTGGGCCAAGGGCGCGCTGTCCGAGCCCTGGATGGTCATCGCCCTGATGAACCTGCTGATGCTGTTCTGCGGCATGTTCATCGACCTGCCCGCCGCGGTGCTGCTGCTGACGCCGGTGTTCGTGCCCCTGGCCCAGTCCATCGGCATGGACCTGGTGCAGCTGGGCATCGTGATGACCATCAACCTGGCCATCGGCCTGTACACCCCGCCGGTGGGCACCACGCTGTTCATCACGAGCTCCGTGGCCAAGGTGAAGATCGGACAGACGGTGCGTGAGCTGGTGCCGTTCTACTTCGTCGCGTTCGGCATCCTGATGCTGTTCTCGTACGTGCCGGCCATGACGCTGAAGTAAGGCGCCGACATGTCGGACACCTCCCGCATCATCTCCGTCTCGGGCGCGCCTTACGACGGCTACGAGTTCCCGCAGGTGCTCGAGAGCCTGGCGCGCATCGGCGCCACGCACGTGGAGCCGGCGTTCATCGTCGGCTACACCGAGCCCTTCGACGAGTCGGCCTTCACGCCGGCGAAGGCGCGCCAGTCGGCGGCGTGGCTGAAGGACTTCGGCATCGGCTGCGACGCCTTCTCCTCGCACATCGACCTGGGCCGCGCGGACGCGGTCGAGGTCTTCCGCGGCCGGATGGATTTCGCCCGCGCCCTGGGCGCGCGCGTGATCAACACCAACGCAGCGGCCCGCAAGTGGCAGTCGCGGTTCTTCGAGAACATCGAGGTGCTGGCCCGCCATGCCGAATCCATCGGCATCACCATCGGCCTGGAGAACCCCGGCGACGGCTCCGACAACCTCCTGAACACCGCGGCCGACGGCCCGGCGCTGCTGGAGCGCATCGGCCATGCCTGCGTGGGCCTGAACTACGACGCCGGCAACACCATCTCGCACCGCCCCGGCGTGCCGACGGTGCAGGACGCGCTGGAGGCCATGCCCCTGTGCATCCACACCCATATCAAGGACGTGCGGGTGGCCGACGGCTACTTCTTCACGCCCCTGGGCGAAGGCCAGATCGGCTGCGACCGGATCCTGCAGGCGGTGGCGGCCACGTCCCTGAACCTGTCCATCGAGATCCCGATGCGCCTGCACCGCAACGCGCAGGCGCAGCCGAGCCGCGCGCCGTACCGCGTGGCCATCGGCGACATCGAGGACACGCTGTCCCGCGCGCTGGCCTTCGTGCGCGGGCAACTGCTGGCGGTGCCCGCCTGACCCCGGAGACACGATGAATCGCGTGATCAACAACCCCGACCTGGTGGTCGAGGACATGCTGCGCGGCTGGCTGGTGGCGCATGCCGACCAGGTGCTGCCCACCGACAACCCGCGCGTGGTGCGCTCCCACGTGGCCGGCACGCCCGGCAAGGTGGGCGTGGTCACCGGCGGCGGCTCGGGCCATGAGCCGGCCTTCCTCGGCTACGTGGGCGAGGGGCTGGTGGACGCGGTGTCCATCGGCGAGATCTTCTCCTCGCCCACCGCCAAGAGCTTCGCCGACGCGATGCGCGCGGCCGACGGTGGCGCGGGCGTGGCCTGCCTGTATGGCAACTACGCCGGCGACAACATGAACGTCAAGATGGCCATCGAGATGCTGAAGAAGGAAGGCATCGAGGTGCGCACCGTGGTCGCCAACGACGACGTGCCCTCTGCCCCCAAGGGCGACGAGGCGCGCCGCCGCGGCGTGGCCGGCGAGATCCTGATGTGGAAGGTCGGCGGCGCCCGGGCGGCCGCCGGCGGCACGCTGGACGAGGTGATCGCGGTGGCGCAGAAAGCCATCGCCAACACCCGCAGCATCGGCATCGGCCTGTCGGCCTGCGTGATTCCGGCGGTGGGCAAGGCCAACTTCGCCATCGCCGACGGGACGATGGAAGTGGGCATCGGCCACCACGGCGAGCCGGGTATCGCGGTGCGCGACACCGTGTCCGCCAGGGAAATGGCCCGCCTGATGCTGGACACCCTCCTGCCGGACCTGCCCTTCGTCAAGGGCGACCGCGTCGCGGTGCTGGTCTCCGGCCTGGGCGCCACGCCGGTGATGGAGCAGTACATCCTGTTCGGCGAAGTCCAAGCGATGCTGCAGGAAGCCGACATCACCACCGAGGTGAGCCACGTGGGCAACCTGTTCACCTCGCTCGAGATGATGGGCGTGACGCTCACCCTCATGAAGCTCGACGACGAGCTGGCCTCGCTGCTCAAGGCGCCGTGCCGCTCGGTCGGCCTGACGGTGCCGGGCGAGGTGGCCCGCGTGGCGTCTTCCGCCGCCGGCGCCGCTCCTGCGCGCAAGGCCGCGACGCCCGGTGCGGCCGTGGCCCGCAAGGCGGTGGCGGCCCGTGCCGTGTCCGGTCCCGCCGTGAAGGTGGGCCAGTCCGGCGGCGTGGTGCGCGACCTGATCGCCACCATCGTGAAGAACCGCGAGTACCTCAGCGAGATCGACGGCCTCATCGGCGACGGCGACCACGGCATCAACATGGCCAAGGGCTTCAGCCAGTGCGGCCAGCGCCTGGACGCGATGGGCCCCGGCGCCTCCGACCTCGCCGCCGCCCTGGGCCAGCTGGCCGAGGCGCTGCGTGACGACATCGGCGGCTCCATGGGCCCGCTGTACGGCGCCTTCTTCGACGGCTTCGTCGAGCAGCTGGAGGGCCAGCCCCTGATGGACGCGGCCCTCTTCGGCGACGCGCTGGAAGCGGCGGTGGGCAAGATCCGCGGCCTGGGCAATGCCCAGGTGGGCGACAAGACCCTGATGGACACCCTCGCGCCGGCCCTGGCCGCCTACCGCGCCAGCCAGGCCCGCGGCCTGGACGCCGCGCTGGCCGCCATGGCCGAGGCGGCCGAAGCCGGCAAGGAATCCACCCGCAACCTGCAGGCCCGCCTGGGGCGCTCGGCCCGCCTGGGCGCGCGCTCCATCGGCGTGCTCGACGCCGGCGCCACCTCCTGTTGCCTGATCCTGCAGTCCATGGCGGGCAGCCTGCGCCGCCAGCTGGCGGTCTGAACCCGGCCTGACCCTTTTTCCCCTTTGCACACCACACCATGAAACTAGCAATCGGATGCGACGAGGCCGCCTACGACCTCAAGCAGACCCTCAAGGCCTGGCTCGAGGAAGCCGGCCACCAGGTGACCGACTTCGGCACCCATGACGCCAAGCCCGTGCTGTACCCCGACGTGGCCATCGCCGTGGCCGAGGACGTCGCCAAGGGCACGCACGAGCGCGCGCTGCTCCTGTGCGGCACCGGCATCGGCATGGCCATTTCGGCGAACAAGGTCAAGGGCATCCGCGCTGCGCAGTGCCACGACACCTATTCCGCCGAGCGCGCCAGCCGCAGCAACGACGCGCAGATCATCACCATCGGCGCCCGCGTGGTGGGTCCCGAGCTGGCCAAGTCCATCGTGGCGGCCTGGCTGAACTCCACCTTCGACGGCGGGCGCTCGCAGCCCAAGGTCGACCGCATCAGCGACTACGAGAAGGCACAGCACTGACATGGCAAGACAACCCGCCGACATCCAGGCCCTGCGTCGCAAGGCCTACCGCATCCGCCGCTTCGCCCTGCGCATGGGCCAGGTCCAGGGCCAGGGCTACATCGGCCAGGCGCTGGGCGTGGCCGACATGCTGGCCGTGGCCTACGGCCATGCGATGACCTTCCGCCCCGAGGACCCGGAGTGGGCCGGGCGCGACCGCTTCTACCTCTCGCACGGCCACTACGCCATCGCCCACTACGCGGCGCTGATCGAGGCCGGGATCATTCCCGAGAGCGAGCTGGAGACCTACGGCTGCGACGACAGCCGCCTGCCGATGTCCGGCATGGCCACCTACACCCCGGGCATGGAAATCTCCGGCGGCTCGCTGGGCCAGGGCCTGAACATCGCGGTGGGCACCGCGCTGGGCCTGCGCCTGCAGGGCAACCCGGCCTTCGTCTACAACTCGATGTCCGACGGCGAGCTGGACGAGGGCTCCACCTGGGAGGCCGCCATGGCCGCCGCCCACCACAAGCTGTCCAACCTGGTGTGCATGGTGGACATCAACAACCAGCAGGCCGACGGCCGCTCGGGCGACATCATGGGCTTCGAGCCCCTGGCCGACAAATGGGCCGCCTTCGGCTGGCAGGTCCACCGCGTCAACGGCAACGACATGGAGGCCCTGGTCAAGGCCTTCGATGCCGCCCGCGCGCACACCGGCGGGCCCAGCGTGATCCTGATGGACACCCTCATGGGCAAGGGCCTTCCCTTCCTGGAGCAGCGCGAGAAGAACCACTTCATCCGGGTGGACGAGAACGAATGGCAGCAGGCCATCAACCTGCTCGACGAACTGCACGGGGAGAACGCCTGATGAACGCACCCATTCCGGCCAAGCGCCTCACCACCTCGGCGATGATCGCCTCGATCGCCGCCGAGGGCCAGGCCACCACGCCCGCGCCCTTCGGCAAGGCCCTGGTGCAGCTGGCGCAGAACCGCCCCGAGATCGTCGGCATGACCGCCGACCTGGCCAAGTACACCGACCTGCACCTGTTCGCGCAGGCCTTCCCCGAGCGCTTCTTCCAGATGGGGATGGCGGAGCAGAACCTCATGGGCGCCGCCGGCGGCATGGCCAAGACCGGCCTGACCGTCTTCGCCACCACCTATGCGGTGTTCGCCACGCGGCGCGCCTTCGACTTCATCCACCAGGTGATCGCGGAGGAGAACCTCAACGTCAAGATCTGCTGCGCGCTGCCCGGCCTGACCACCGGCTACGGCCCCAGCCACCAGGCCGCCGAGGACCTGGCGCTGATGCGCGCGATCCCGCAGATGACGGTGATCGACCCCTGCGACGCGCTGGAGATCGAGCAGGCCGTGCCGGCGATCGCCGACCACAACGGCCCGGTCTACATGCGCCTGCTGCGGGGCCAGGTGCCGCGCGTGCTCGATCGCTACAACTACCAGTTCAAGCTGGGCAAGGCGCAGACGATCCGCCCGGGCAAGGACGTCCTGCTGATTTCCACCGGCCTGCTCACCATGCGCGCGCTGGAGACGGCCGAGGCGCTGGAGAAGGACGGCATCCACGCCGAGGTGCTGCACGTGCCCACCATCAAGCCGCTGGACGCCGAGACCATCCTCGCGGCCTGCCGTGCGGGCAACCGCCCGGTGGTGGTCTGCGAGAACCACAGCGTGGTCGGCGGCCTGGGCGAGGCGGTGGCGATGGAACTGGTGAAGGCCCGCGTCAACGTGGACTTCCACCACATCGGCCTGCCCGACGCCTTCCTGGACGCCGGCGCGCTGCCCACCCTGCATGACCGCTACGGCATCTCGCAGGCAGCCATGGTCAAGTCCATCAAGGGCTGGCTCGGCTGATCGTCAAGCCGGTAAGCTTGCCGGCATGACCGTCCATGCCATCCTGAAGATGGGTGACCCGCGCCTGTTGCGGGTCGCCCAGCCCGTTCGCGAGTTCGACACGCCCGCCCTGCGCCAGCTGGTGCAGGACATGCACGACACCATGGCCGCCGCGAACGGCGCGGGCCTGGCCGCACCGCAGATCGGCGTGGACCTGCAGGTGGTGATCTTCGGCAGCGATGCCGTCAACCCGCGCTACCCCGACGCGCCGCCCGTGCCGCGCACGGTGCTGGTCAACCCCGTCATCACCCCGCTGGGTGCCGAGGAGGAGGAAGGCTGGGAGGGCTGCCTGTCGGTCCCTGGCCTGCGCGGCGTGGTGCCCCGCTGGCGCCGCATCCGCTACACCGGCTTCGACCCGCAGGGCCGCCCCCTCGACCGCGAGGCCGAGGGCTTCCACGCGCGCGTGGTGCAGCACGAGTGCGACCACCTGGTGGGCACGCTCTATCCCATGAGGGTGAGGGACTTCACCCGTTTCGGCTTCACCGAGGTCCTGTTCCCCGGGCTGGACGCCTCGCAGGACGACTGACCTTCTCCCGTGGGGATGATGCCCCGCCCCGGCCAGGGTCTCCTGGGTGACGCGCGCGGCGCGGGTCTGTCCCTAGACTGTCTCCCATCGGCGGCTCTCCGGGGCAGGCCGCTCAGTCATCAAGCAACAGGCCGACGCGGGTTCACAAGACCGGCTGCCGGCCGGAGGTGGAGACATGGACCTGGCTCACGACATTGGCATCGGTACCGGCATGCGCTGGCCGGCCCACGCAGGGCGGCGCCCGGCCGCGGGGAGACGCGCATGACGCTGCGCATGAAGGACAAGGTGGTCATCGTCGTTGGCGCCGGCGCTTCCGGCCCCGGCTGGGGCAACGGCAAGGCCGCAGCGGTGCTCTATGCCCGCGAGGGCGCGCAGGTGGTGGCGGTGGACATCCGCCCCGATGCCGCCGAGGAAACCCGGGTCCTGATCGAACAAGAGGGCGGCACCTGCCTCGCGGTGCAGGCCGATGCCGCCAGCAGCGACGACCTGCAGCGCGTGGCCGCTACCTGTGTCGAGGCCTTCGGCCGGATCGACGTGCTTCACAACAACGTCGGCATCGTCGAGGTCGGCGGCCCGGTGGAGGCGTCGGAAGAGAGCTGGAACCGGGTGATCGCGGTCAACCAGACCAGCGTCTTCCTCGCCTGCAAGCATGTGCTGCCCTACATGATCGAGCGCCAGCGCGGCGCGATCGTGAACATCGGTTCGATCGCCTCGAACCGCTGGATCGGCTTCCCCTACATCGCCTACAGCGCCGCCAAGGCGGCCATCATCGCGATGACGCAGAACGTCGCCGTACAGTACGCGGCGCAGGGCATCCGGGCCAACTGCGTGCTCCCGGGCTTCATGAACACGCCCCTGATCCGCGAGCCGCTGGTGCGCACCTACGGTGGCGATGTCGACTCGATGATCGCGCAGCGTGACCGCCTGGTGCCCACCGGCAAGATGGGCGACGCCTGGGACACTGCCTACGCGGCGCTGTACCTGGCCTCGGACGAGGCCCGGTACGTCAACGGCATCCAGCTGGTTGTCGACGGCGGCATCACCGCGCGCTGCGCCTGATCTTCCCGCTCCCGGGCCCCTCGGGGTGCCGGGCCTGTTCCACCCGACCCCGGAGGACCGCGACCCTCGACTCCCGCCCCACGACCCCCTGCATCACACGGAGCGATGACCTGGCAGCTCCAAAGGCCACCAGGCATTGGCACGTTCTCACAAGGAACCACAGGCGAGCCCACAGGCTCGGCTTCGACATGCACTCGACCACATCCGATACCTTTCCCCGCAGCAGAACGCTGATCCATCCCGGGCCGTTCAATCCGGTCCGTATCCAGACCCGGCAGACGCGCACGGCGCGCCATGTCCGCCTGGCCCTGCAACCGGGCCTGAGCCTCTTCGAGGGCCTGGTGCGCCCCCTGTCCGCGCTGGGCATCCGCTCCGCCTCGATGACCCTGCTGGGCGGCGCCTTCGACGACATCCAGTACTGCGTGGCGCCGCCGGACCCGTCCGGGCGGGCCGTCATCGCCTATACCCGGCCCACCAGCGCCGGGCCCAGCCAGATGGTGTTCGGCAATGCCACCCTGGGCAAGGGCACGGACGGCCGGGCCCTGGTCCACTGCCATGCCGTCATCCGCACGGCGGCGGGCATCGTCAAGGGCGGCCACATCATTGCGCAGCACAGCATCGTGGGGCCGCGGCCGATCACGGTGCTGGTGACGTCCCTGGACGGTTTCGAGCTGCGGGTCGCCTTCGACCCGGAGACCAACATCCCCTTGATGCAGCCGCTGGAGGCGTGAGAGACATGCAGGAACCGATCTTCATCGAACAGGGCTCCATGGGCCGCGTGGCCTACGCCCGCATCGCGCCGAACGAGGACCTGGTGCTGGGCGTCGAGAAGCTGTGCCTGGCGCACGGCTTCCGCAACGCCTTCGTGCGCGGTGCGCTGGGTAGCCTGGTGGACGCCTGCCTGGACACGCCCGACGGCCGTTACCTGCATGTGCGCGGGCCGGCCGTCGAGATCGTGAGCCTGGCCGGCGAGGTGCGCTCGACGGACGACGGATCCGTCTGCGCCTCGCTCACCGGCGTGGTGGCCGACACCGAGGGCAACGTGTACGGGGGCCCGTTCACCCCCGGCTCCAACCCCATCTGCATGACCTTCGAGGTCACGCTGGAGGAGTGGCTGCCCGGCGCGGCTTAGCCCAGCATGGTGGCTGGCGCCATGTGTGCAGGGCCGGCCTCGGCGAGTTGGGCCATCAGGGCGGCGGCCTGCGCGTCGACGAACGCGTGGTCCGGGGCCTGCTGGAAGTCCAGGATGACGCCGTCCCAGGAGGCGTAGACCGCCGGCTGGGTGAGGGCGATCGCCTCGCCGCCGAAGGTCGTCGCCAGCAGATTGGCGTACGCCGCATGGCGTTGCGCCATGGCTTCGCCCACCTGCCGCAGGCGCTCGCCGGCCGGCATGGCGGGCGGACTGCCAGGCACGTCCAGGGCCGGAGCGGCCAGGGGCAGGTCCAGGGCGTGCGCCTGGATCAGCCCGTCGACCAGTTCGTCCAGCGTCTCGCCGGCGGCCTGGCGCTCCAGGCGGTAGGCGTTGAGGTCGTCCCACAGCGGGCTGGTGGCGTAGGCCACGGCGAATCGGCCGGGGACGCCGGCCTCCTCGGCGTAGGCATCGGTCATCTGCTGGGCGATCCCGGTCAGCTCGGCGCCGCGCGCCGCGGTGTGGCGCAGGTAGGCCAGCCCGTGCATGCCCTCGGGGGGCAGGACGATGAGGACCAGGTCGCCGCCGATGTCGGTGGCGTAGAGGCCGCTGAAGCCGTCGGCCGGCCCGCAGGTGAGGGTGGCGTTCATGTGGTCGCCCAGGTCCATGTCGCGTGCCACGAAGCAAGCCCGGATGACCACGCGCTCCTCGTCGACGAAGACGTCCACCGCCTCCTCGTGCTCGTGGTCCGCGGGGCCGTGGAAGAGCGCCACCGGCTCGGCCGGGGCTTCTTCCTCGACGGATTCGGCCGAGTGGATCGACGATTCATCGTCCAGTGGCGTGAACGCCGGCACTTGCGCAAGGCTTGGCAGGGCACCCAGGGGGTCGAAGCTGCCACTGCCTGGCGAACTGGGGGTGAGCGAGACCTGCGCCACGAGGCTGGCGGGCGATTCGGTGGGCGGGTCAGCGGCCCATTCGCCAGGCGAGGCGGAAGAGCCGGACGGGCCCAAAGAACCAGAAGAAGCGGAGGACGGCAGCGCCTGTGCGCGCAGGCGCTTGGGCTGGAATGCGTCGTCATCCTCGTCACCCGACAGCGAGCGACTGCGCGAGCGTGAGGCGGCGTACCCGCCCGACGAGATGGACGAAGGCGACGACGGAAGCGAAGGGAACATGAATGAGCTCTCCAGGGTTGAAAGTGGATGAGCATCGGTTCCGCATCGCCGATGAGCTAACGCGGTGCTGTCGAGCTGAAGCGATGGCTCAGCTCGACAACAGTTTCAGGCCAGGTCGTCTGGCGGCGGGGAAGGGGGGGCGGGGTAGGCCGAGGGCACGTAGTCTGGCGGTGTGTCGAACATCACGAGGCTGCCGTCGAAGGGCACGAAGACCGAGGGCGTCGGCAGCTCGACCGCCGAGCCACCGAAGGCTGCGGCGAGAGCCTCGGCGCGAATGATGTGCCGGCCGACCAGGGCCTCGCCGGCCTGCTGGAAGCGCACCGACGCCGGCAGGGGCGGCGGTGCGCCGGGCGTGGTGATGGCCGGTGGCGACAGCGGCAGGACGAGAGCGTGCTCCAGGAGCAGCGTG